>QWCN01000099.1_pt1 | contig 149615 bp, 160 predicted proteins | sample 1972711 | NCBI WGS metagenome assembly QWCN01 (sample SAMN09866707, study PRJNA288562) | Human gut metagenome isolate term1_stool, whole genome shotgun sequencing... | isolation source: gut | host: Homo sapiens | place: USA: California | reverse complement strand
TCCTTTTTCAAACATATCGACCCATTGCCCGTTTTTAGCATCAAAACCATAATTCTTTTGAGCGGTTTTTTGATTTTCAACAATATCTTCTGCATTATATCCAGCGTTTTCAGCAATTTGTTGAATTGGTGCAAATAATGCTTCCATCACAATGTGAATACCTTTTTGAACATCTACATTATCAGATCTTAATTGAGGTTTTACTTCTTTATAAGCTTCTACTAAAGCAGCGCCACCCCCAATAACAATACCTTCTTCAACAGCAGCTTTCGTAGCATTTAAAGCATCTTCAATACGTAATTTCTTTTCTTTTAATTCACTTTCAGTTGTTGCTCCAACTTTAATAGTCGCAACACCATTAGATAATTTACCTAAACGTTCTTTTAATTGTTTTTGATCATAAGAAGAAGTTGTTTTTGCTAATTGATTTTCAATGCTTTCAATACGTTGTTTTAAACTATCTGATTGATTATTACCAGAAATCATTGTTGTATGATCTTTTGTGACAATGATTTTTTTAACAGTTCCTAATTGATCCAATGTAACATCTTTTAATTCCATAGAAAGATCTTTATTAATAAAGGTACTACCTGTAAGAGCAGCAATATCTTCTAATGTAGCTTTTTGATTATCACCAAATCCAGGAGCTTTTGTTGCGACAACATTGAATGTACCTCTTAATTTATTTAAAACAAGGGTTGAAATAACTTCGTTTTCGAAATCATCAGCAATTAATAATAATGGTTTATTACTTTGAACGATTTGTTCAAGAACAGGAAGAATTTCTTGTAAGTTATTAATTTTATGGTTTGTGATAAAGATATAAGGGTTTTCCATTTCAACAGACATTTTATCTTGATTTGTGACCATGTATGGAGAAACATAACCTTTATCATATTGCATACCTTCATTGATTTCTAAGATATTATCAAAGCTATTAGATTCATCAACATTGATAATACCGTTTTTACCAACTTTATCCATGGCAGAAGCAATCAATTGACCAATTTCTTCATTACCTGCAGAAATAGTAGCTACTGAAGCGATATCTTGATTTGTTTCAATCTTATGAGAATTTTTCAATACCACATCAGCAACGGCTTTACCTGCTTTTTCAATACCTTCACGCATTAAAACAGGGTTTGCACCTTTATCAACAGCTTTTAATCCATTCACAATCATATTTCGAGCAAGAATAGTAGCCGTTGTTGTCCCGTCACCAGCTACATCATTGGTTTTATTAGCAACTTCATATACAAGCTTAGCTCCCATATTTTCAAATTTATCTTCAAGTTCTATTTCCTTGGCAATGCTTACACCATCATTTGTAATCAATGGCGAACCATAACCTTTATCTAAGACAACATTACGTCCTTTAGGACCTAACGTCACACTTACAGCATCCGCTAATACATTAACACCTTTTAACATCGATTGACGTGCATCGTTTGAAAATCTTACTTCTTTACTCATAAATATCAGCCTCCTTATTCAAATTTTGCAATAATATCTTTTTCATCAATAACAATATAATCTTGATTAGCAACAGTTACTTTTGTACCTGAATATTCTTTGTAAATAACACGATCATTTTCTTTTAATGATGAAGTACATTCATCACCAACAGCAATGACACTTGCAATCGAAGGAACTTCTTTCTTTTCTGTTGATAAAACAATTCCACTTGTTGTTTTATTTTCCTTTTCTTCTTTTTTTATTAATACAAATTTATGTAATGGTTTAATCATACTCTTCACTCCTTTAGCACTCACTGTATCCTTGTGCTAATTTGTATTATAGTCGTTTATATTAACTGAATATGAATTTTTTAGCACTTTAGCAAATTAAGTGCTAAATATAGTTACAAAAAAGTACCTGCTTTACCAAATAAAAAAGATATTTTAAGATGTTGATGAAAGGAAGGATAAGAAATGATTAATAAAGAAAATTGGAAAGAAAATTATACACATATTTCAAATGAAGTTATTGATAATGAAAAGGTTTTAAGGGTTATTAAAAGTGGAAAAATTAATGAATATGATGAAAATACGTACGCTAAATTAGTTGATTCATCATTTCATAATGGAATTATTGAAGTAAAGATGCTTAGTCGTTTATTAAAAGAGGCACCAGATTTTGCGAGAGGATTTATTGGTATTGCATATCGTATTCATGAAGATGATACAAAATTTGAATCATTTTATGTAAGACCTACAAATGGTAGACAATGTGATGACCCGGTAAGGAAACAACATGGTTGTCAATATTTTTCTTATCCAACATATACATTTGCCTATTTTAGAGAACGCGGCATTACAAAATATGAAAATCAAGTAGACATTGACTTAAATGAATGGATCAGTTTAAAAGCGGTGATTGAAGATGAAAAAGCAATTTTCTATTTAAATGATGATCTTCAACCATCATTAGTGGTAGATCAAATGATTCATGATAAATCAATGAGAGGAAATATTGGTTTCTTTGTAGATATTGGAACTGAAGCTTTCTTTAAAGATTTAAAAATTACTTATTTTGATTAAAAGATAATTTCTAGAGGTCTAACAGCGTTAGACTTCTTTTTTATGGTTTTTATATTTTGTAATATTTAACATTTTAAATGGTAGAGATGTTAAAATTATATTCAATATCTTTTTTTGATGAGATTAGGAAAATTATTGCATTTTTAAATGTAGAAGGTTTCCTTTTGACAAAATTTTAATTTGATATAATAAAGATAGAGGGAGGTGGAAATACCAATGAGAATGTATCTAATTATGAAAGATTTTATAAATTCAAATATATATCTCTCACTAGATTACTTTGTTCAAAAGTATGATGTTTCAAAAAGAACGATTCAAAATGACTTATCATACTTAATGCGTATTTCTCCTCGAAAAGGTTTTACATTTCATAACAAAAGAGGTTCTGGATATCTCTTAGAAATAACAAATGATGAATTGTTTAAAGATTTTATGGAAAGCTTAAATGAAGGTATTTATTTTCAGGTTAAAGAAAGACCAGCACAAATTTTAGCTTATCTTGCTATTCAAACTGGATATATTTCTATGAATAACATTGCAGATACTTTTCAAGTATCTAAGACTGTTATAAAGCATGATATGAATGATGTTGAAAATCTAGCAAAGAGTTATCATTTTGAATTAGAAAGAAAAACACATTATGGTATTTTGTTACGTTATGAATTGACATCTTTTAAAAAGTACTTAGTTGAAGAATATTTAAATCAAAATGTTTTTATTCAAACGGCAGTAAATGATGTTATTGAAGAATTTAATGACATTGAACAAAAGTTAATTAGACAGTTGAATAAAGAAGGATTGAAAATCAACTATAATGAACTTTTAAATGTGATTGAGTATTTAAAAATTGTTATTTATATTGCACATAGACAAGATGAACAAAAAGAGGAATTTATTTTTGATAAAAATAATGAAATTCATCGAATTGTTGAATTCTTAGTTGGAATATTAGAAAAGAAATATGCTATAGGATTAAGTAAAAAAAGCATAGAAGAGATTTTAGAAGTTTTACAAAAAAATATAAAAAGAGAAATAGGTTCAATATCTTCTTTTACAAATTATTTAAAAGAAGACATTGAAGAATTTATAAAACAAATAGATGAAAAATATGATACGAAATTTCTTGAAGATGAAGACTTTAAGAAAATGTTGTTAACACATGTTTCATTATTAATAGATAGATTACATAATAAAATTTCATATCAAAATCCATTAGCCAATGAGCTAAATATTACATACCCAATGATGTTTAATATCGCTCTTCAATTTTGTAGCATGTTACATGAAAAATACAACGTTGAAGTGACATTTGATGAAATTGGTTTTGTAGCGATGCATTTTGCATCACATATGGAAAAGGAAAAACAAGGTAAATTGTTATCTTATAATCGTATTGGAATTGTTTGTTCATCAGGTGGTGGAAGTGCTTATATGATTAAGATACAAATTGAATCATTATTTCCTCAAGCAGAGGTACAAACATTTTCATTTTTACAACAAGATGAATTGAAAACATTTCAACCTGATTTAATTTTTACAATCATGCCTTTATCTCAAGAAATCAAGGCACCAATTATTTATATTAAAGCACTACTTGATGATAGAGATTTAGTTAAGATTAAACAAATTTTACAATGTGAAGAATATGATCCTTATACTTTGATTCAAGATAATCCTATGTATTATTCATTTTTTTCTAAAGATTTTTTTAAATTTATAGAAGCAGATAGTTATGAAAATATTATTCGGATGATGGGACAAGAATTAGAGGAAAAAGGTTATGGTAAAAAAGGCTATACTGATTTGATTTTTGAACGTGAATCGTATGTAAGTACTATTTATACAAACGGAGTTTGTATACCCCATCCACTTGAAACAGATGCACTTAAAAATATGATTTCTGTAGCTATTTTAAAGAAACCATTTGTACAAAATGGCAAAGAAATAAAAATAGTTTTTATGATTTGTTTAAAGAAAGATCAAGTCGAAATATATAAAGTAATAACTAAAAAGTTATATCGTTTAATGCAAAAGAGTAATTATGTTGAAATGTTAACGAAGGTTGATTCTTTTGAAGAAATGATGAGTTTAATGAAAGAAATAGGAGGTGGAAATAATGAATAGTGAATTGCTAAAAGAATTGAGTAATGCTGATAGTGTAGCATCAGTAGAAGATGAAGTAAGATCGATTCTCTATCGAGAATTAGCAAAATATAGTGATGAAGTTTTTAGTGATCGTTTAGGAAGCATTATTTTTCATAAAAAAGGGACTTCACCAAATCCTTTAAAAATCATGTTTTGTGCGCATATAGATGAAGTAGGTTTTATGGTAAGACATATTTCTGATATTGGTTTTGTATATTTAGTAGCTTTAGGTTCAGTTTTAAATAAAAGCAAAGAAATGCAAATGGTTAGAATTACGACGCAAGATGGTAAAAAAGTGGAAGGCTTATTAAATGTGACTAAAGATAGCAACGGTAACGTTAAAGAAATGTACGTTGATATTGGAGTTGATAGTGCAGATGAAGTAAAAGCTTTAGGAATTGATGTTGGTGACATGGTTTGTTTTGCTAGTGAAGCAAGACAGATTCAAGATAAGGTGATTGCTGGCAAGGCAATGGACGATCGAACAGGATGCTATGTCATGATAGAAGCGATGAAAAGAATTCATGGAGATGTTGAAAATGATATTTATTTTGTAGGAACAAGTAGTGAAGAAGTTGGTGTAAGAGGTGGTAAAACAGCGACGCATCTTATTGATCCTGATATTGTTTTTGCACTTGATGTTGCGAATAATCCAGAACTTGTTAAAAACTATACGAACCATCGTTTAATTGGTAAAGGACCAATGATTGTTCATTATGACAAAACTCTTTCACCAAATAAAAAACTGATTAAATACGTTAAAGAATTAGGCAATGAACATGGAATACCTTATCAAAGCGATATGTTCGGTGGAGGAGGAACAGATGCTGGAAATGCACACTTAGAAAAAGGTGGACGTTTGGCACTTGTTTTAGGAATACCACTTAGATATTGTCATGGATCTTATTCATTTGTTCATAGTGATGATTTAGAAAGTTTGACACAGTTAGTTAACTGCTTAATAGATCATTTGACATATCAAGATTATCAAAATTTTATTAATTTTATTGGAGGATAAACAAATGACAGAAACGGAACAAATTATTGTAGGATTAATTTCTTCAGCTGGACAAAGCAAATCTTTAGCTTTTGAAGCGTTGAAGAAAGTAAAAACAGGTGAATATGATGAAGCAAGAAAGATATTAGAACAAGCTAAAGAAGCTGATTTACAAGCTCACACTGTTCAAACAAAGCTTATTCAAGCCGAAATGTCAGGCTCTGGAAATAAGCCGGAAGTTGGGTTATTAATGGTTCATGCACAAGACCATTATATGACTTCTCAATTAGCAAGAGATCTAATTGAAGAACTAATAAATGTATTTGAAGCAAAGGAGGGTAAATAATGAGAATTGTATTATGCTGTGCAGGTGGACTTTCTACAACAATGCTTATGAATAGTATGAAAGATACAGTACATAACAGTGCAAAATTAAATGATGCTGATTTTGATTTTATCGCTATTCCAATTGATATTCTACAATCTGAAGCAGACAATTGTGATGTTTTAGTTTTAGGGCCACAAGTTGCACATAAATTAGATGCAGTAAAACCTATCATCGAACCTCGTAAGATTCCTTATGTTATTGTTGATCAAGAAACATATGGAAAAATGGATGGGGCAACTGTCATGAAACAAGCGTTAATTGCGCGTAGAAAAGCAGATTTAAAAAAATAATTTTATGGGGAGGAAAAAACGATGTACTCAAAATTTGAGAACTTTATGAAAAAGTATTTAGCACCGCTTGCTGATAAAATGGATAAAGAAGTTCATTTGAGCGCTGTTAAAAAAGCAATGGTTGCAATGACACCATTGTTAATTATCGGTAGTTTTTGTTTGATCCCAGAAGCAATTCCAAATATGATTGGAAAAAATCATGTAATTTCTCAATGGATCTTAACAAATTTGGATATTATCTATATTCCTTATAATGTAGGTATGGCTTTAATGTCAGTTTATGTTACTGTAATCATTGCATATCAATTAGCTAACTCTTATAAGTTAGATATTCCAGGATGTGTAACAATGGGATTAGTATCATTCTTAATGTTAGTTGTAGAATTCACAGAAGATGGTGGAATTTCTAAAACTTATTTAGGACCTAAAGGTTTATTCTGTGCAATGTTTGCAGGATTTATCGCTGTTGAATTATTCCGTTGGTGTAAAAAGAAAAACTTTACAATCAAGATGCCAGATACAGTACCTGATTTCGTATCTCGTTCTTTTGAAATGATTCCTATTTCAGTAATCATTATTGGGTTCTTCTTAATTGTACGTATTGTTTGTGTCAATGTATTAAATACAATGCCACCATTAATCTTTACAGCAATCTTTGCACCATTAGTAGGATCTATGGATAATCCAATTGCTTATACTTTCTTAAAAATGTTACAAGCTTTAATATTCTTCTTTGGTATTCATCCATCAGTATTAAGCCCAATTACAAGTCCAATTTCGACTCAATTCTTAGCAGAAAATATTGCTGCTGTTCAAGCTGGTCATGTAGCAACTCACTTCTATGCTCCTGGACCTGAATCAGCATTTGGTAACTTTACAGGTAGTGGTGTTACTATTGGTTGTGTATTCTGGTGCTTAATGAGTAAGAATAAAGCTTTAAAACAAGTTGGTAGATTATCATTTATTCCAGCATTATTTGGAATTAATGAACCAATTCTATTTGGTGCGCCAATCGTATTAAATCCAATGTTCTTTATTCCATTTGTTATTTGTGGTGGTATTATTGGTTCATTAGGTGGATGGGCGATGTATTTAGGTATTATGAAATGTTCAACCTTTACACCACCATATGTAGGTGTATTCCTAGAAGGATTCTTAACGAATATGGATCCTATGTCTATAGTTGTTAATGCAGTACAATTAATACTATCTATTTTAATATGGTATCCATTTGTTAAATCATATGAAAAGACTTATGGTAATAAAGAAGAAGAAACTAATGCTATCAGTGCAGAAGATGCAGCTATCTTAGACGATTTAGACTTAGACTTCTAATTAATAGGCAAGTTTCGACTTGCCTTTATTTGTAGGAGGATTAAAAATGGCAAAAAGAATAAATAAAATACAAGAATTTTTAGATGAAAAAGATATAGATGCTTTATTAATTAAAAGTAAAACAGTAAAAAAATGGATGAATACTATGACTGGTAGTGGTTGTCAAGTATTGATTACAAAAGAACATGGCTATTTAATTGTAGATGGGCGTTATATTACAGAAGCCAAAGAAAAAGAACATGATTTAGAAATTATATTACATAATCCACATTTAACGGGACGTAATTATTTAGGAACAGTAGAAGAAATATTAAAAAAAGAAAAATGTAAAACGCTAGGAGTAGAAGCGTATCAAGTATTAGTTAAGGAATATCAAGAAATAGAAAAATTAGGGATAGAAGTTCTTTTATTGGATCAAGAAATTGCTCATCTTCGTATTGTTAAAGAAGATGAAGAAATTGAAGCTATGAAAAAATCAATTGCAATTACTGATGAAATCTATCAAAAAGTAATTGAACACATTCATGTAGGGATGAGTGAATATGAAATTAGCGCTTTAGTGCAATATTATTCAATTGCATCTGGTGCACAACAAATGTCTTTTGATACAATAGTAGCAACAGGTGAAAGAACAGCTTTACCACATGGTCGTCCAACTTCAAGAAAAGTAAAAGCTCATGAACCTATTATGATTGATTTTGGTATTCAATATCAAAATTATCAATCAGATATGACACGTATGTGTTTTATTGGAGAACCTGATCCAAAAATCAAAGAAATCTATGATGTTGTTTTAAAGGCACAACTCGCTGGTCTTGGTGCTATTAAAGCAGGAGCTAAGGGAAAAGATGTTGATAAAGCAGCTAGAGATGTGATTGAGGCTGCAGGTTATGGTGAATATTTTAATCATGGTTTAGGACATGGATTAGGAATTGGTGAAGATGGTGAAGGACCAACTTTAAATTCAAAGAGTGAAACAGTTTTACAAGAACATATGATGATGTCTTGTGAACCAGGTGTTTATGTTCCTGGTGTTGGTGGTGTTCGTATTGAAGATGATGTTGCTATTATTGATGGTGTAGGTGTACCATTAAATAAAACAACAAAGGATTATATTATTTTGGAGGAAAAATAAATGAAGTATGATTTTAATGAGTTTCATAATCGTTTAGGTACTTATTGTACACAATGGGATTATATACAAGATCGTTTTAATAAAAAGGATTTAATACCATTTTCAATATCTGATACAGATTTTATTATTCCTAAACCTATTACTGAAAAAATATTTGAGGTGGCACATCATCAAATTTATGGATATACAAGATGGAATCATCATGATTTTAAATCATCTATTACAGGATATTTTGAAAGAAGACATCATACACATATTGAAGAAGATTGGATCTTATATAGTCCTACTGTGATGTATTCAGTTTCCTTATTGATTCGTTTATTAAGTCAACCTCATGATAAAGTATTAACATTTGAACCTATGTATGATTCATTTTATACAGTTATCCAAGATAATGATAGACAATTAGTTGCTCATCGTTTAATATCAAAAGATGGGACATTTGAAATAGATTTCGATCTTTTTGAAAAACAAGTACAAGAATGTCAATTATTATTGCTTTGTTCTCCACATAATCCAACAGGAAGAATTTGGACAAAAGAAGAAATGGATCAAATAATAAAGATATGTAAAAAATATCAAGTAAAAATTATTTCTGATGAAATTCATATGGATATTCAATTAAGAGATAGAAAACATATCCCTTTATTATCTTATATTCATGAATATGATGAACTTTATACAGCAGCCTCATCTAGTAAAACATTTAATACACCAGGATTAATTGGTTCATATTTAATGATACCAAATGAAGAAGTTAGAGAAAAATTCTTGATGCATACAAGAAGAAAAGATTTCTTAAATTCTGTAAGTATTTTTGGGATGTATGCGACAATGATAGGTTATACACAATGCGATGATTATATTGATCAACTTAATGATTATATTAAAGAAAATATGAAAATTGTAGAAGAATTTATAAAAGAAGAGTTGCCTGATTTTAAATTTAAAACACCAGATGGAACTTATTTAGCTTGGATTGATGCAAGAGATGTTCCATATACTGCTGAAGAAATACAAGATGCTTTAGTGAATGTTGGTGGAATTGGGATTATGAAAGGTGAAATTTATGGTGGCCCAAAATATTTAAGAATGAATATAGGGTGTCCACAATCTAAATTAAAAGAAGGATTGCGAAGATTTAAAATAGCAATGGATGCATTATATTCAAAATAGGAGGTATTTATTATGCATTATTTATTAATTAAAGTTCAATTACTGTGGGCTAAGCATACAAAATGGCTAGATAGAAATCCTGTAAAAGTTCCAGTAAGTAAACGTGTTATAGCTTATGCTATTGATTGGGCAGTTGGCGGTATTATTAGTGGTTTTCCTGCTGTTTTATTCTATGGGGGAGTTACTGGTAGATCAGATATGTTTAGTGATCTTTATGTTTTTCCTAGCTTAGGTTTTCCAACGTATTGGTCCTATCTTGCAGGTATATTATGTATTGTTGTGGCTTTTGTTTATTATATTTATATTCCTTATAAGAAATATCCAGGACAAACACTCGCAAAACATTGGTTAAAAATAAAGATTGTAAATAATGATGATTATAGTGATGTGAGTTTAAAAACTTTGATTATTAGACAAGGGGTTGGATTATTCTTATTAGAAGGTTCGGCTATTGTTGTTACTAATTATTTAAGACAAATGCTTACACTAGCAACAGGTTTCTATTTTGACTATTATTTAAAAATGATTGGTATGGTTATTACAATGATTTCAGGAGTTTTTGTTCTAGGATCAGCTTCTCAAAGAAGTATCCATGATTATCTTGCTAAGACAAGAGTTGTGGGTGAAGATGAAAAACCAGCAAAAAGAAAAGAAAAAAAGAATAAAAAAATAAAAAGAAAAAATAATGCATAATAGTAAAATATAAAGAACAATGTCTTATCATTACATTGTTCTTTTTTATTTAAAGATTTTTTCCATATCAAAAGGAAGAGGGCATTCAATTATTATTGGTTGATTATTTAAAGGATGAATAAATTCTAAACAATAAGCATGTAAAGCCATTCTTTTAATCATAGAAGAAGTTTTTCCATAAAGAGTATCTCCTATAATAGGATGATGTAAATGATTCAAATGAACTCTTATTTGATGTTTTCGACCAGTTTCAATTTGACATTTTATAAGTGTATAATTTCCTTTTGTTTTAATTTCTTTAAAATGTGTTAAAGCATCTTTACCTGTTTTAGAAATACACATTTTATTTTTACTATGACGGTCTTGACCGATAGGTAAATCAATAGTCATTTCTCTTTTAGGTAAATGTCCTTGAATGATTGCTAGATAAGTTTTCTTAATTTTTTTAGATGCAATCATATAATCAAAATAGGGTTGTAAAAGAGCACATTTACAAAACATCACTAAACCGGTCGTATCTCTATCTAAACGATGGAGATAACGAATTGGTAAATCTTGATGAGTTTGTTGGTAGTAATAACTGACATAATTACAAAGTGTATTCATCTTACTTTTATCATCAGGATGAATAATGAGGTTACTTGGTTTATTGACGACACAAAGCAAGTCATCTTCATAGATGATATCTAAGGAACTTTCTTCTTCGATAAAATCTCTGCCTTGTTCATAGGCTTTAATTGAAAGAATATCTTTATCTTTTAAAATGGTTTGATAATCAACATAAGTATTATTTAAAGTATAGTCTTTATTTTGACGAAGTAAGTGAATTGTTTTTTTAGAAAGATGCAGATAATGAAAGAATTCAAGAAGTGTCATTCCTTGAATTCTTTCATCAATTTCTATTACTAAATGATTCTTTTCTTTATGATAGTGCATAAACTGTTACTTTGATATCAATTGTGATATCTAAACCTTGTAAAGTATCTAAAACGCCACGTTTTTCTTTTTTAATATGATAATAGTGTGGTGTCATCATTAAAAGATTTAAAGCATCTTCACGATTAGAAATATGAACTTTTTCTTTAAAGTCATAACTTTTCACTTGATTAAAATCTAAACGAATATACTTATCACTCTTTACTTTGATTTCATCATAAATCAATTCTTTAATTTCAATTAAATGTTGATTATTAGCAGTAACATGAACAATATAACCATCTTCTTTTAATGCTCTTTTTAATTCATCTTGATTTACTACTGTAAATAAAGCACAGATAAAATCTAAACTATGATCTAAGATAGGAATATTTTTAGAATTTCCTACAAGCCAAGTAACATCTTTACGATAACGTGTCGCCATATCAATAGCAATCTTGGAAATATCTAAACCATAGATATCACTGTTTTCAAAATGTTTCTTTAAACCTTGAGTATAATATCCTTCTCCACATCCTAAATCTAAAATACTTAAATCATCTTGATGTTTGAATTCATCAATACACGTAATCACTTGATTTAAGATAGGATCATAATAACCTTTATTTAAATATGCTTTTCTTGCGACAAGAGATTCTTTACTATCTCCTGGATTATTGGTAGCTTTATCAGGGTTTAATAATAAATTGATATATCCTCTTTTAGAAATGTCATAACAATGATTGTTTTCACATTTAAGTGTTTTGTTTTCTAAATGAAGTTGTTGATGACATTTGGGACAAGCTAATAATTTCATAGTATCACCTCGAATGTATTATAACAAAAGACAATCTAAAAATTAACTGAATTTAAGATGAAATTGTGTTACTATTAAGGGCAAGGGAGGGATGCTTGATGTTTTTTAGAAAGAAACAAAAAGTAGACTTAGATGCTAAGTTTAAAGAAGTGTATCGTGAAGTAAATAAAATTACGGCTGATGCTGGAAATGAATTAGATGTGACAATCAAATATTCACAATTGAAATTAGCTTGTCGTAAGTATGATGAATTGATTGATTTGATTCATCAAGGAGCCAATTTTGAAGAAAAACATTTTCTTTCTTTAAAAGAAAGTGTAGAGGAAGAAACAAAGAGAGTAGAAGGTTTATTAGATGAAGATTAAAGCATATAAGAAGGATTTTGATTATACGTATACTTTAGGAGTTTTTGAAACGATTGAGTTATTAAAAAATCGACCTGATCTTGTTTTAAGAGTATATATAAAAAGTAATTCTTATAAGAATAAAGGTATTCCTATCATTGATGGAATTTGTAGAGAAAAACATATTGAATTAATTGAAAGTGATAATACAATTCAAAAATTATCTAAAAAAGATAATTGTTTTGCGATTGCTATCATTAAAAAATATGAAATGACTTTACAAGAAGGAAATCATGTTGTTTTAGTAAATCCTGGGGATATGGGGAATATGGGAACAATTATGAGAACAATGTTAGGATTCAATTATTATAATTTAGCGATTATTAGACCAGGTGTTGATGTTTTTGATCCTCGTGTTTTAAGAGCTTCAATGGGAGCAATGTTTCATTTAAATATTGAGTATTTTGATAGTTTTGAAGATTATTTAAAAAGATTTCCAAGTCATAATATTTATACCTTGATGTTAAAAGGGGCAACGAATATTCATAAGGTTGAATCCCCAAAAGGGTATCATTCTCTTGTTTTTGGTAATGAAAGTAGTGGTTTACCGGATGGGTATTTAGGTTATGGAAAATCTATTTTTATTCCTCATAGTCATTATATAGATTCATTGAATCTTTCTATGGCTTTAGGAATGACTTTAATGCATTTTTCAAAAGATGAATTTAAAGATAAAGAAGTGTTATAGGAGAGAAAAGTATGTTTGATTTTGATGAAGTTGTAGATAGAAAAGGAACAAATTGTGCTAAATGGGATACGATTGAAGCAAATAATAAACCTAAAGATGTGTTACCTATGTGGGTTGCGGATATGGATTTTAAATCGCCAAAGGAAATTGAAAATGCTTTAGTTAAAAGAATAAAACAAGGTGTTTATGGTTATTCATTTGCGCCAGATGAATATTTTGATGCGGTTATTTCTTGGATGAAAAGAAGACATGACTTTGATATCAAGAAAGAATGGATTGTACCAACACCAGGTGTGGTAACAGCAATTAAATTATGTGTGAATGCTTATACAAAGGAAAATGATGCCATCATTATTAATAAACCTGTTTATTATCCGTTTGATTTTTCAATTGAATTAAATCATCGTAGAATTATTGAAAATGAAATGGTTTATAAAGAGAATTCTTATGAAATGGATTATGTAGCTTTTGAAAAAGCAATTGTAGAAAATGATGTTAGAATGTTTATTTTATGTAATCCATATAATCCAATTGGAAAAGTATGGAAAGAAGATGAATTAAAACAAATTGGTGAAATTTGTAAGAAACATCATGTTTTAGTCATTGTTGATGAAATTCATGAAGATTTTGTTTATGGGGATCATATACATATTCCTTTCTATAATGTAGATGAAAGTTATAAAGAATTCTCTGTTGTTTTAACGGCACCATCAAAAACATTTAACTTAGCAGGACTACAAACATCTAATATTATTATTGCGGATGAAAAATTAAGAAAAGCTTATCAAGAAACAATGAATCGTTATGGGGTTAATGAACCAAACTTCTTAGGTATTATTGCTTGTATGACAGCCTATAATGAATGTGAATTATGGGTAGATGAAATGTTGGAATATGTTTATGATAACTTTACTTATTTCGATGAATTCTTAAAAGAAAATTTACCTCATATTCATTTAGTTAAACCTGAAGGTTTATATTTAGGATGGGTTGATTTTAGAGAATGTGGTTTAAATAAAGATGAATTAGAAAAAACAATGTTAGAAAAAGCCGGTTTATGGTTAGATGAAGGATATATCTTTGGAACGGGTGGAGAAGGTTTTGAAAGGTTTAATCTTGCAATTCCTCGTAGTGTTTTAGAAGATGCATGTCAAAGATTGTTAAAAGCTTTTGGAAAATAAGGTTTTTATGATAAAAACTATGGAAATTCTAAATAAAAGATAGTATTATATAACCGAAAAAAAGAAAAGGAGATTTGTTATGGGATTAGTATCAGCAACAGAAATGTTAAAGAAAGCTAAAGAAGGACATTATGCAGTAGGTCAATTCAATATCAACAACTTAGAATGGACTAAATCAGTATTATTAACTGCAGAAGAATTAAAAGCACCAGTAATCTTAGGTGTTTCAGAAGGTGCTGCTAAATATATGACTGGATATACAACAGTTGCAGCAATGGTTAAAGCAATGGTAGAAGCATTAAATATCACTGTACCAGTAGCTTTACACTTAGATCATGGTTCATACGAAGGAGCTAAAGCTGCTTTAGATGCAGGTTTCTCTTCAATCATGTTTGATGGTTCTCATTATGGAATCGAAGAAAACATTGAAAAAACAAAAGAAATCGTTGAATTATGTCATTCAAAAGGTGTTTCAGTAGAAGCAGAAGTTGGATCAATCGGTGGAGAAGAAGATGGTGTCATCGGTAAAGGTGAAGTAGCAGATCCAAAAGAATGTAGATCAATCGCAGACTTAGGAGTAGATTTCTTAGCTGCAGGTATCGGAAATATCCATGGTAAATACCCAGCAAACTGGGAAGGTTTAGACTTTGATGCATTAGATGCAATCCAAGCTGAAACTGGAAAATTACCATTAGTATTACATGGTGGTTCAGGAATTCCTGATGAAATGATCAAAAAAGCAATCACTTTAGGAGTATCTAAAGTAAATGTAAACACTGAATGTCAATTATATTTCCAAGAAGCTACACGTAAATACATTGAAGCTGGAAAAGATTTAGAAGGAAAAGGATATGATCCTCGTAAATTATTAGCACCAGGTGCAGAAGCTATTAAACAATGTGTTAAAGATAGAATGGAAGTATTCGGTTGCATCGGTAAAGCTTAATCAATTAAAAAAGCCTTCGGGCTTTTTTTGTTTATGTGAAATCTCTTTATTAAGTTGTTTTTTTAATGAATTTATAATATAGTATTAGGGAGTATAGATAGAAGAAAAGGGGTAAAGTCATGAGTGAAATTATTGCTATTGAAGGCGGACATAAATTAAATGGTACAGTAGAAATTTCGGGTGCAAAAAATGCCACTGTAGCACTTATTCCGGCAATTATTTTAGCGGATAGTCCTGTAACAATTTATGGTGTACCAGAAATTAGTGATGTCGATGCTTTAGCAGTTTTATTAGAAGAACTTAATTGTACAGTATTAAGAAGTCATGATAGTTTAATTGTTGATCCCTCTCGTATGGAAAATGTTCCATTAGTATCTGATGCTGTGGATAAATTAAGAGCATCTTATTATTTAATGGGAGCATTACTTGGAAAATGCAAAAAAGTTGTGATGAAAGCACCAGGTGGTTGCTTTTTAGGACCTCGTCCGATAGATTTACATATTAAAGGATTTGAAGCATTAGGAGCAAAGGTTGAATTTGTTGATGGTGCGCATGTGATTACAGCAGATCGTTTAGTAGGTGCAAAAATATATTTAGATTTTGCTTCGGTTGGAGCAACAATCAATATCTTATTAGCGGCAGTAAAAGCTGAAGGTAAAACAGTTATTGAAAATGCAGCAAAAGAACCAGAAATCATTGATGTTGTAAACTTACTTACAAAAATGGGAGCTAAAATTAGAGGTGCTGGTACTGATACAATTACGATTGAAGGAGTAGAACATCTTAAAGGATGTACTCATGAAATCATTCCTGATCGTATCGAAGCAGGTACATTCTTAATTATGGCTGCAGCAGCAGGAGAAAGAGTTATTATTCAAAATATCATTCCTCAACATTTGGAATCTCTTATTTCTAAGTTAAAAGAAATGGGCGTTAAAATGGAAAATGTTGGTGATAGTATTATTGTTTATGGTGATAACAAAAACTTTAATGCGGTAGATGTAAGAACACAAGTATATCCTGGTTTTGCGACAGATTTACAACAGCCATTAACGGCGCTTCTTACACAGGCAAACGGACAATCACAAGTAATAGAAACAATTTATCCAGAGAGATTTAGACATTGTGAACAACTTAATAAAATGGGCGCAAATATTGAATTAGATGAATCAATGTGTTTTATTAATGGAAAAACACCATTAAAAGGGGCAAAAGTAGAAGCTACAGATTTAAGATGTGGAGCTGCTTTATTAATTGCCGGATTAATTGCGGATGGTATTACTGAAATCAGTAATGTTTATCATATTGATCGTGGTTATGCAAATATTGATCAAAAATTAATTACTTTAGGTGCGGTTATTAGACGAATTAAAGTTGATGATTAAAATTATAAAAAGGGCTTGAAAACGACATAATTTAATGTTAATATATCATAGCAACTTACTTTGTAGTGAGAAATCTACAAGGCGGAAGGAGAAATAACAATGAAAAAAGGAATTCATCCAAATTACAAAAAAGTAAAAGTAGTTTGTACATCATGTGGAGCAGAATTTGAAAGTGGTTCAGTATTAGATGAAGTACGTGTTGATACTTGTTCTAACTGTCATCCATTCTATACTGGAAAACAAAGATTTGCTAGTGCTGATGGACGTGTTGAAAAATTCAATAAAAAATACGGACTTAAATAAGAAAATGAGTACTTGGTACTCATTTTTGTTTTGGAGGGAAAATGGAATATCATATCTTAGCAAGTGGTTCTAAGGGGAATAGTATCTTTATTTATGATCAAGGTAATGGACTTTTAATTGATTGTGGAATCAGTAAAAGACAGCTTTACACAAAACTTAATCAACTAGGATTTCATGAAAATGATATCCATTATGTTTTATTAACGCATGATCATGTCGACCATAATAAAAATATCGGTATCTTTGATCAAAGTATTGTCTATTGTGGAAAAGGATGTATCCCAGGCATAGATGAAAGCCACGAAATAGAAAATTATCAAGACATACAATTAGATCATTATATTATTACTCCTTTACCTTTATCGCATGATGCAACTTCACCACTAGGTTTTGTGATTAAAGGAAAACATGAAACAATTCTTTATATGACAGATACAGGTTATGTTTCTCAAAAGAATATGGGGTATATGAAAAATTTAGATTATTATATTTTCGAAAGCAATCATGATATTGAATTATTAATGAGTACAAGAAGACCTTTATTCTTAAAAAATCGTATTTTAGGAGATAAAGGCCATCTTAATAATGAATATAGTGCTCATATTATGGCGCAAGTTATTGGAGAAAGAACAAAAGAAATTTGTTTGGCTCACTTATCTGAAGAAGCAAATACAAAAGAAACAGCATTAAATACATATCAAAGAGTTTTTGATGAAGAACATATTTATTTTGATGAAATCAAAGTAGCAGATCAAAAAGAGATTGTTTCTGGAGGACATTATGAAAATTAGAATCTTAACAATTGGTAAGCTCAAAGAAAAATATCTTGTTAATGGAATTAATGAATATGTCAAAAGATTAAATGCTTACTGTAAAGTGGAAATGGTAGAAGTTGGTGATGAACCAATTCCTGATAATGCAAGTGAAAATGTTGAAAATATCATCAAAGATAAAGAAGCAGATAAAATTATCGCTAAAATCAAAGATGATGAATATGTGATTGTTTTAGATTTACATGGAAAAGAAATAGATAGTGTAGCTTTTTCTAAACATATTGAAGAATGTATGATTAGAGGAAAGAGTACGATTACTTTTGTTATTGGTGGTTCTTTAGGCTTAGGAAAGTCATTATTACAAAGAGCAAATTATCGTTTGTGCTTCTCTAAAATGACTTTTCCGCATCAATTAATGAAACTTATCTTAGTTGAACAAGTCTATCGTGCATTCAAAATTATGAACAATCAAACGTACCATAAGTAGTCTAGGTTTTTTTACAAATACTTATTGAAGATAAGAATATAATGAATAAAGCTCAGTGGATTCATAGTGAATTAGATAGGCTTTTATGGTTGGAAAATAGTTTATGTTGTAGGTATAATCTTTATAGAATTGAAAAGGGATGAGGTTAAAAATGTTAATAAGTGATAAGTTAAAGTCTTTTGATTTTACGTATGCAGAAAAAGAAATAGTAAAGTATTTTTTGAATCAAAAGGAAGAAATTGCAAGACAATCAACACGTGAAATATCAAAGAGATTGTATTGTTCACCATCATCAATAATACGACTTTGTCAAAAATTAGGATTTACTGGATTTGAAGAATTTAAAGAAATGTATGTCGAAGAACTTCACTATTTAAATTCGAATTTTTCAGATATAAATCCCAGTATACCTTTTATGACAGAAGATAACATACAAACAATATCAAATAAAATGTGTTCATTGTACCATGAAATAATTGATGATACACATTCACTATTGGATCACGATATGTTAAGAAAAGCATTGAATTTATTAAAAAACAATAAAAATATTTATATTATTTCTTCTGGATCGCAAAATGATCTTGCTTTAACTTTTAGAGATAAAATGGCTAGAATAGGAAAACATGTAAATGTATATCAAAGTATTGATGAACCATATTATGAGGCTTGTTATTTAAATAAAGGAGATGCCTGTTTTATTTTAATTAGCTATACAGGCGAAACACAAAATTGTATAAGAATGGCAAATAAATTAAATGAAAGAAATATCGATTTTATTACTATTACATCATTTGGAACGAATACTTTATCTTCTTTATCACGTTGTGTTCTACATGTTTCTACAAGAGAAAAAATTAGAAACAATTTGGGAACTTTTTCTATGAATTTATCAACACTTTATTTATTGGATTTATTTTATAGTATGTATTTTAGCTTAAATTATAAAGAAAATAAAAAGAAAAAAATTAAGATTGCTGATGAATATGAAAATTTTACATCATCACTTATAAGAGATACAAACAATGATTTAATCAAATAGGGAACAGTGTTCTCGGAGGATATAAAAATGAGTAAAAAACCTGTAAAAATTGTAACAATTGGTGGAGGAAGTAGTTATACACCAGAATTAATGGAAGGATTTATTAAAAGATATGATGAACTTCCAATCAAAGAAATTTGGCTTGTCGATATTGAAGATGGGAAAGAAAAATTAGAAATCGTTGGTAAAATGGCACAACGTATGTGGGATGCTTCTCCTTATGATGTTAAAGTTCATTTAACATTAGATCGTAGAGAAGCATTAAAGGATGCTGATTTCGTTACAACTCAATTTAGAGTTGGTTTATTAAATGCTCGTATTAAAGACGAAAGAATTCCATTTAGCTATGGTATGTTAGGTCAAGAAACAAATGGTGCTGGAGGTATGTTTAAAGCTTTAAGAACGATTCCAGTTATTTTATCAATCGTTGAAGATATGAAAGAATTATGCCCAGATGCTTGGCTTGTTAACTTTACAAATCCATCAGGAATGGTAACTGAAGCGGTAATGAGATTTGGTAAATGGGATAAAGTCATTGGTTTATGTAATGTTCCTGTTGGAGCAATGCTAGATGAGCCAAAAACAATTGGTAAAACTTTAGAGCAATTAACTTATAAATTTGCTGGATTAAACCATTTCCATTGGCATAAAGTATATGATGAAAATGGTAAAGAAGTGACTAAAGATATCATTGAAGCAATGTATGAAGGAAAAGATATGGGAATTCCTGCAAATATTCATGATATTCCATTCTTTAAAGAACAATTACTTCAAATGAATATGATTCCATGTGGATATCATAGATATTATTATCGTGAAGAAGAAATGTTGGCTCATGGTTTAGAAGAATATAATGATCCTAAGGTAGGAACTCGTGGACAACAAGTACAACAAACAGAACATGAATTATTTGAATTATATAAAAATCCAGATTTAGATCATAAACCAGAACAATTAGCAAAACGTGGAGGAGCACATTATTCAGATGCGGCTTGTGAAACAATTGCTTCTATTTATGGAAATAAATTATCACATATCGTAGTAACAACTAAAAATAATGGATCTGTACCAGATTTACCAGCTGACTGTGCGGTAGAAGTTTCATCTTATATTGGTTCAACAGGGGCAAGAGCAATTGCTTTTGGCTCATTACAACCAGCTCAAAGAGGATGGTTACAATGCATGAAAAACATGGAGTTATGTGTTGAAGAAGCAGCTGTAACTGGTGATTATGGATTATTAATGCAAGCATTCATTTTAAATCCACATACTTACCACAATTTGCAGATAAGATTGCCGAGTTAAAAGCAGCAGGTGTTACAATCAAAGATGATGTGGCACGTGAATTAACTGAAAAAGGTTTATAAAAAAGGCGGTAGCCTTTTTTATTTTATGGTATGATGTTACAGGTGATTATAATGGAAGAATTTTCAAGAACTGAATTATTAATAAAAAAAGAAGGAATAGAAACTTTGCAAAGCAGTACGGTTGCTGTTTTTGGTGTTGGTGGTGTTGGTGGTTTTGTTGTTGAAGCACTCGCACGTGCTGGTATAGGTACGATTCATATTATTGACCACGATATTGTTTCTATTTCAAATCTTAATCGACAAATTATTGCAACGCATCAAACAATTGATCGAAAAAAAGTTGAAGTCATGAAGGAACGCATTTTATCAATCAATCCTCGTTGCAATGTTCAAACATATGATGATTTCTTTTTGCCTGAAACAGTGAATCGTTTTCCTTTTGATGAATTTGATTACATTGTAGATGCTGTTGATACCGTAACTGCTAAAATTAGACTCGTTGAAATTGCTCAAGAAAAAAAGATTAAAATTATTTCTTCAATGGGAACAGGAAATAAATTAGATCCCACAAAGTTAGAAGTAACAGATATTTATAAAACCTCTATATGTCCTTTAGCACGTGTGATGCGTAGAGAACTTAAAAAAAGGAAAATTCCAGCATTAAAGGTTGTTTATTCAACTGAAAAGCCAGTTGAAACAAATGCGCCTGTTGATCCAGAAACACATAAAAAAACGCCAGGAAGTATTTCTTTTGTGCCAAGTTGTGCAGGACTTATTATTGCAAGTGTCGTTGTTAGAGATTTATTAAAGATTATTTATTAAGAAAGAAGGTAATTCTCATGAAAAAAGTAACTTTTGCGATTTTAGCTCATGTTGATGCAGGAAAAACAACTTTATCTGAAGCAATGTTATATCATGCTGGGGTTATCAAAAAAATAGGACGTGTGGATAAAGCTGATTCTTTTTTAGACTATGATCAACAAGAAAGAAAAAGAGGAATTACTATTTTTTCTAAAGAAATTTCATTTTCTTATCAAAATAGTCAAATGACTTTTCTTGATACACCAGGACATAATGATTTTAGTTGTGAAATGGAAAGAACTTTGCAGGTGTTAGATTATGCAGTTTTAGTGATATCTGCTAAAGATGGTATTCAAGGACATACGAAAACCATTTGGAAGTTACTCCAAACATATCAAATTCCAACTTTTATTTTTGTTAATAAGATGGATTGTACTTATTCAACTAAAGAACAATTAATCCAAGACATTCAAAACGAATTAAATGAAAATTGTTTTTTGTTAGATGATCATTTTTTAGAAAACGTTTCTTTAGTAAATGATGAACTTTTAGAAAAATATTTAGAAAGAACAATAACAAAGAAAGATATTCAAGAAGTCATCGCGACAAGAAAAATCTATCCTGTTTGTTTAGGCTCTGCTTTAAAAGATGAAGGTATTGAAGATTTTATGAATGTATTGGATCAGTATACTTATCAAAAAGAACCGTTGGATATTTTAAGTGGCATCATTTTTAAAAAATCTTTTCATAAACAAAAATATTTAACGCATTTAAAAGTTACGGGTGGAACTTTACATACAAAAGATCTCATTGGAGATTGTAAAGTTGATGAGTTAAGAATTTATACAGGACAAGGTTATCAAAGTGTACAAGTTGCTTATCCAGGAGATATCGTTGCCTGTCAAGGGTTGGAAAATCTGCCGATTGGTTATACTTTTGGACATCAAAATCAAAGACAACAAACGATTTTAAAACCCTTTATGTCTTATCAAATTCAACTTCCTGATAATATTGAAAAAAGTAAAGCTATTCAACAAATTTTGAGTATTAATAAGGAAGATCCGAGTTTACAATTTGAATATAATCAACAATTAGAAATTTTATCCGTAAAAATCATGGGTGAAATTCAGTTAGATACATTACAAAATCTTATTTTAGAACGTTATGGCTTTTTAATTTCTTATGATGAAGGTAGAATTAGTTATTTAGAAACTATTTCCCAAAAAGTTGAAGGGGTTGGACATTTTGAGCCGTTGCGTCATTATGCAGAAGTTCATGTCTTACTTGAGCCATTAGAAAGAGGGAGTGGACTTGTTTTTGAAAACAATTGTCAAAGAAATACTTTACCAATTAATTTTCAAAATCTTGTGATGACACACTTACAAGAAATTCAACATCGTGGAGTTTTAACAGGGTCACCAATTACTGATATGAAATTGACATTAGTTACTGGAAAAGCGCATCTTAAGCACACAGAAGGTGGCGATTTTAGAGAAGCTACCTATCGTGCGATTCGTCAAGGTTTAAAAAGAACAAAGTCAGTTTTAATAGAACCTTATTATCAATTTGAAATGATTGTTGATACGGATGTTTCAAGTAAAGTCATCTATGATTTGGATACTTTTCACGGAGATTATCAAATAAGCTATGAAAATACGCTAACTATCATAAAAGGAAAAGCTCCGGTAAGATATTTAATGAATTATCAAAAAGACTTTCTTTCCATTACAAAAGGAAATGGGAAATTCTTTTATCAATTGGATGGATACTATGAATGTCTTGATCAAGAACAAATCGTGCAGGAAATAAATTATAATAGTGAAGATGATCTCTTGTTCCCAACAGGTTCTATTTTTTGTAAACATGGGGCAGGTTTTTTTGTTACTTATGATGAAGTTGAAGATTATATGCATCTCCCTTATGTTTACCAAAAAATAAACCAAAAGTAACACGTAATAATTACAAAGTTGACGATAAAGAGTTAGAAGAAATTTTTATTCGTACGTATGGGCCTGTTCGAAGAAGACTTTCTAAAGAAATGAATCGAAAAATCGAAGAACAAAAAGAAGAAAAAAGAACGATTTTGCCAGAATGTCTTTTAGTTGATGGCTATAATATTATTTTTTCATGGGATGAATTAAATGAACTCTCAAAAGCGAATTTAGACCATGCTCGTACACGATTAATGGAAATGTTGAATAATTATCAAGGTTATCGTAAATGCCTTCTTATCGTTGTTTTTGATGCGTATAAGATAAAAAAGAATGTGGGTTCTTTCGAGAAAAATGATAATATCTATGTCGTTTACACCAAAGAAGCGCAAACTGCCGATAATTATATAGAAAAAGTAACCCATGATTTAGCACAAAACTATCGTGTTTATGTGGCAACATCTGATGCCCTAGAACAAACAATTGTTTCTTCAAGAGGAGCAATGCGTATTTCGGCCAGAGAATTTGAGTTACTTGTTAAAGAGACGCATGAAAATGAACTAAAAGAATTTAATCGTAAAAATAAACAGATGAAGAATTATTTATTAGAAGATCTTCAAAAATATAAAGATTAAAGGCTAATTTTGAACATGATGATGAACGTAAAAACTTTCATCATTAATGGCTTGAAATGAATAGCCTTTTTTTTGATAAAAAGAAATAATAGAGGGTAGCGCTTCAACTGTTGTATTTTTAGCGTTAGTATCATGAGCAAGTATCACAATATTTTGATGGTTTTCGTTAGTTGCTGAAGAAATAATTTCATGAACGCTAACATTGTTTGAAGAAGCATCGTTGGTATCACCATTCCAATCATAATACTGATAGCCTTGTTTGATAACTTCTTTTGTAAGAATACTCATTAATCCTGTACAATAATTTTTAGATACTTTATTGGAACTGCCACCAGGAAAACGAATATAATGGGGAGTAAAACCAATAATTTCTTTAACCATTTTGCCAATTTTATCAAGATCATTGAAATAAGCATTTTTTGATTGGTAAATATCAGGATATTCATGTTGGTAACTGTGTAAGCCAATGGTATGTCCTTTTTGATAAGCTTTTTTTATTAGATAATTATATTCTCGATGACAACCTGTGACAAAAAAAGTGGCTTTAGCTTGATATTGATCCAAGATTGTTAGAATTTTATTTGTATTTCCACTTGGACCATCATCAAATGTTAAATAAACAATTTTTTCGTCTGATTCAATAGAAGTACCAATTTCTAACTTTTCTATCACTTCTACTTTACGCTTAAAAAGTGTTTGATTATTTGATAAGTCAGTAACTTTGTATATGACTGTATATGTTCCAGTTTTATGGGGATTGAAATTTTGTGGATCAATTGTAAGATTGTATTGATGTGAATTATCTTTAATGGATAATCCTTGTTTTAAATCATAACTTTTCCCTTTTTCTATTTTTAAAGGTCTTGTTTCTTTGATTTGAGGTTTCTTTGAATCTATCACTTCTATTTTTAAATGATACTCTTTTCCTTTAAAAAAATAAGTCACTTGATAATGACCTAAGGCATGTATGTTTAAATCCTTTGCATTATAAGTGACTTCTTTAATAGAACCTTTTTTTATTTTATAAATATATTCTTGATAATGGAATACACTATTAATTTCTAATGTTGGATGTTCAATAAAAATAATCTTTCTTTGAAAAGAAAAGTATCCCCAAATACATAAACTCATTATTATCGAAATAAATAAAAGATATTTGTATTTCATGAATCCTCCTCATCTCAAAGATATGTAAGAATTATAAATGTTGAACAAGTATTTCAGCAATTTCTTCAAAAATAATTTGATCTTCTTTACTAAAACGACCAAATGATGTTGAATCCAAATCTAAAACACCATATAATTGATTATTTTTGATTAATGGGACAACGATTTCACTATTACTTTCACTGTCACAGGCAATATGTCCTTCAAATTGATGAACATCTTCAACAAGAACAGTTTTTCTTGATGATGCAGCTTTACCACATACACCTTTAGTAAGTGGAATATTTGTACAGGCAATTTTTCCTTGGAAGGGACCTAAAATAAGTTCATCATTTTTTAATAAATAAAATCCTGCCCAAGAAATATCATCAAAATTTTGCATGATAAAGGCGCTTGTATTTGCGAGAATTGATATCTCTTCGTTATTACACTCGATTAATCTAATATATTGTTGTTTTAATAAATTATTCATATTATACCTCACTTTATGCTATAGTATAAAATAGAAATAGAGGTGAGGTCAAGAATGTTAGATATAAATACAGCAAAAGATTGTTTTATGAATTATGTTCAACAGTTTGATTTAACAAATGACAAGATTCATTTAAAACTTATTCATACATTAGAAGTGGTACATACAACAGAATATTTATGTTTACATGAAAATATAACAGGAATTGAAAAAGATTTAGCGTATTTAATTGCCTTATTGCATGATATTGGACGTTTCGAACAGATAAAACGTTTTAATAGTTTTGATGATCGTAATGTTGATCATGCGACATTAGGAGTACAGGTTTTATTTGATGAAGGAATGATTCGTCAATTTATTGAAGATGATCAATATGATGAAGTGATTAGAAAAGCGATAGCATATCATTCTTTATATAAAGTACCAAAAGGGTTAGATTCTTTTTTATTGAAACAAGTTTTACTTATTCGAGATAGTGATAAACTTGATAATTTTAGAGTGAAAAATATTGAATCGATTCAAACATTATTTAGTATTAGTGATGAAATTTTTTATAGTCAAAGAGTATCAAAAAATATTTTGAATGACATAGAAAATCATCGGTTGATTTTAAAAGAAAATCGTCATAATGAAGTGGATATGTGGGTTTCTTATTTTGCATTTGTGTTTGATTTGAATTTTAAATCCAGCTATCAATTCATTAAAGAAAATGATTATATCCACAGAAATATGGAACGATTAGAATTTAAAGAGGGACTCAAGGAAGATATGCTGTTTGTAGAAAAAACATGTCAAAGTTTTATTGAAGAAAAATGTTGTAACTAAAAAGAGAAAATTTCTTTTTGAAAAATTCTCTTTTTTTAATGATGTTTTTTATATCGTTTTTGTAAGAATAAATAAACATAATCAAATAATTCAAAATTGAATAAATAAATAACTTTTGAAAAAGTAACAAGAAACATTAAAGTAATAGCACCAATATAATCAATATTACCAAGTCCTAAGAATTGATGACCGACAATTAATGAAATATAAAGAACGATTTGCATAATATAAATAACAAAAATACGATAATGACTTAGCGGCGCATAAATATGTCTTAAACCACTATAATAACACCAACTTGTAAGTAAAACACAAATTGTAGAAAGCATTTCTTTTTCAAAACCTAATACTCGGCCACCATTAACAATGATCGTTGAACAAATTGCTATCATAAAGGCAAAAGGAAAGGCATTTTTAAAAACGGTTTTTAGAAAGTTTCCAGATACTTTTTTAAAGTTGGGTTCATAAGTTAAAAAGAAAGTAGGGATACCAACACAGCATGCTGAAATCACAGTAAGCTGAATAGGTTTAAATGGATAACCATGACCAAATAAAATCATCCCAATTGATAAAACAACAGAGAAAATTGTTTTAATTAAATACATCGAAGCTGAAGCAGTAATATTATTAATAACACGTCGTCCTTCATTAACGATGTGGGGCATTGCATTAAAATTGTTTTCTAATAAAACAATGTGTGAAGCGCTTTTTGCGGCATCACTACCAGAAGCCATTGCAATTGAACAATCGGCAGCTTTTAAAGCAAGTACATCATTGACACCATCACCTGTCATAGCCACAGTATGGTTGTTTTCTTGAAGGGTTGTTATCATTATTTTTTTTTGTTGTGGAGAAACACGTCCAAAAATCGTATATTTTTCTACGGCTTCTTTGATTTCTTCATCCGACAAAGAAGAAACATCAATATATTTTTCATAATCTAAAAGATGACAACGTCTAGCAATGGCAGAAACTGTAGAAGGATCATCTCCTGAAATGATTTTTATTTGCACATCTTGTTTTCTAAAATAATCTAAAGTTTCTTTAGCGTCTTTACGAATAATATCTGATAAAATAAGAAAACCAATACATTTTAAATCATTCACTCGTCTATTTTCATTAATGATTGTTGGTGTATAACCAATGCAAAGGACACGATAACCTTTGGATGTATAGAATTGAATTTTATCTTTTATTTTTTGATCAAGTTTAGAAAAAATAAATTGACTGGCTCCTAAATAAATTGTGCCAAAATCACAAAATGAAACAGCACTATATTTTCTTTGTGATGAAAAAGGAATGACAAAAAAAGGTTGATAATTTTTTTCTTTAGAAAAACGTTGGTGAAGTGCTTGTGATGTCATATTCGTATCTTCTAAACAATAATTTAAATTTTTGATAATTTTTTCTAGGTCAAAAGAATCATCTAAACAAATAACATCATCTAATTTAAGTTTTCCTTCAGTAAGTGTACCGGTCTTATCTAAGCAAATAGTATCAACACGAGCGAGTGTTTCGATACAAAAAAGATTTTGAACAAGGGTACTTTTTTTGGCAAGCCGAACTATACTTAAAGATAAAGCAATTGTAGTAAGTAAGACAAGACCAGAAGGAATCATTCCTAAAACAGCAGCTACAACTGAAACGACAGTCTCACTAAATGGGTAGTGTCCAATGAAAAATTCTTTACAAAACAGTAGAAAAGCGATAGGGATAAGAATAATAGAAATAATTTTTAATATTTGATCAAGGGCTTGAGAAAGTTCTGATTTTTTACTATCAAACTCCTTTGCTTGAGCGGTCAATTTATGAATATAACTTTCTTTTCCAACGTGGGTAACTTTACAAATGGCACGTCCTGAAGTGACAAAACTTCCTGAAAGAAGGGAATCACCATTTACTTTTAAAATAGCATCACTTTCTCCAGTAAGAAGGGATTCATTTGCTTCAACATGACCTTCTAATAGTGTACAGTCGACAGGTATTTGCATACCTGTATTTAAAATAATGAAATCGTCTTGAACAATCTCTTCAACGTTGATTTTAGTGAGTTGATTATCTCTTAATACTTCAATTTTCTGTTTTGTAAGTATGCTCAATTTATCAAGTGTTTTTTTAGCTTTTATCTCTTGATAAATACCTGTAAGGGTATTAAAAAAGACAACAGAAATAAAGAGAGTATTACGATAAGACCCGACAAAAATAATACATGCAAAGAGTATGATATTAATAAAATTGAAAAAGGTAAAAATATTGTTTATAATTATTTCTTGATATGTTTTTGTTGATTTACTTTCCACAAAATGAGTTTTCCCATCTTGGATTCTTTTTAAAACTTCATTTTGAGATAAACCTTTAAATTCTTGATCAAATATTTTCATTTTCTATCACCTACACTCTATTTTAGAATACTTTTTCTTATTTGACAATGTCTAACAAAGTAAGACAAATAAATAATTGTATACAATTATACAAATTTGTGATATGATATTACTAACACTATGATAAGGGGGCTTAAATATGAGTGAATTTATTGATTATGTCTTTCAAAGAAGTACATCATTAAATAAAATTGATAATTCTTTATACTCTAAATACAATGTTAAAAATGGTTTAAGAAATGAAGATGGAACTGGAGTTCTCGTTGGTCTTACACGTATTTCAGATGTTGTTGGATATAAAAAGGAAAATGGTAAAAAAATTGATACAGAAGGGGAACTTTATTATAGGGGAGTTAAAGTTTCTGATTTTATAAAAGGGCATGACGCTAAAAATCGTTTTTTATTTGAAGAAGTTTGCTTTTTAATTCTTTTTGGTTATTTGCCAAATAAAGATGAATTAGAAGCTTTCAAAAAAGAACTTGCTTCACGTTACGAATTGCCGTTAAATTATTTACAAGCGCGTATTTTAGGGTTTCCAATGCAAAATATGATGAATAAATTACAACAAGAAGTGTTAATGCTTTATACTTATGATGAAACACCTGATGATATTTCGCCAGAAGCAACGCTAAATAAAGGCTTGGATTTAATTGCTAAGATTCCAGAAATCGTTTGTTATGCTTATCGTTGTAAAGTACATTATTTTGATAGTGATAGTTTGTTTATTCATCCAGTAAATACTGAATATTCAATTGCTGAAAATATTCTCCAAATGTTAAGGATTGATCGCTCTTTTACAAAAACAGAAGCGAGTGTTTTAGATATGTGTTTAGTTTTACATGCTGATCATGGTGGAGGAAACAACTCGACTTTTACAAATGTTGTTATGTCTTCAACAGGAACAGACATATATTCTTGTTTTGCAGGAGCTATTGGTTCATTAAAAGGTCCTAAGCATGGGGGTGCTAACTTAGCGGTTGCTAAACAAATGGAACTTGTTATTGATAAAGTAGGACTTAATGCAACGGATGAACAATTAAAACAGGTCATTAAGGATATTTTAGATAAGAAGTTTAATGATCAATCGGGTCTTGTTTATGGAATTGGACATGCAGTCTATACATTGAGCGATCCTCGTTGTCAAATTCTTTCTAAACAATGTAAACAATTGGCTATCGAAAAAAATCGTTTGAAAGAATATGAACTATACCATCGTTTTGAAGAACTTGCTATTGCTGAAATTAAAGCAAGAAAGGGAATAAACGTATGTGCCAATATTGATTTTTATAGTGGTCTCGTTTATGACATGCTAGGGCTTTCTAAAGATCTTTATACTTTGATGTTTGTTATTGGAAGATCTGTTGGATGGGTTGCACATAATATTGAAAACAAACTTTATTCAGGAAAAATTATTCGTCCAGCAGGAAAATACGTTGGCGAAAAAAAAGAATATATTAAAATGGAAAATCGTTAAAAGCATTGTTTTATCAATGCTTTTTTGCTTTTAAGCAAAGAAAAAGCTTGTCATTAATTGACAAGCTTTAAAATTGTTATTCTTCAATAACTTTGATCCAACCTTCAGGTGCTTCAATTGTACCCATTTGAATACCTGTTAAAGTTTCATAAAGTTTTTTAAGAACAGGTCCGATTTCATCCATACCACTTGGAAAACAAATTTCTTTACCGTGATCATTGATTTTACCGACTGGTGAGATAACTGCAGCAGTACCACAAAGACCGCATTCAGCGAAATCTTTTACTTCATCGAGATAAACTTCTCTTTCTTCAACTTCTAATCCTAAATATTCTTTGGCAACATACATTAAAGAACGACGAGTGATAGAAGGTAAGATGCTGTCAGATTTAGGAGTAACGATTTTATTATCCTTTGTAACAAAAATAAAGTTTGCTCCACCAGTTTCTTCAACTTTAGTTCTAGTAGCTGCATCTAAATACATGTTTTCATCAAATCCTTGTTTATGAGCATCAACGATTGCATGTAAACTCATAGCGTAGTTTAATCCAGCTTTGATGTGTCCTGTACCATGAGGTGCAGCACGGTCGAAGTCAGTGACACGAATTGTAATTGGCTTAACTCCACCTTTGAAATAAGGTCCTACTGGAGTAACGAGTACTCTGAATTGATATTCATCTGCTGGTTTAACACCGATAACTGGGTTAGAACCAAACATATATGGACGAACATATAAAGTAGCTCCTGATCCATAAGGTGGCACATAATCAATATTAGCTTTTACAACTTTTTCAATGGCTTCAACCCATTTATCTTCAGGATAAACAGGCATTTCTAATCTTCTACAAGAATCAGCCATACGACTTGCGTTTAAATCAGGTCTAAAGCAAACAACTTTCCCATCTTTTGTTCTATAAGCTTTTAATCCTTCAAAACAAGTTTGTGCATATTGTAAAACACCTGCACATTCGCTAATAACAACTTTGTCATCAGCAGTAAGCACGCCTTCATCCCAAGCTCCATCTTTATAATTTGATACGAATCTTGCTTCTGTTGGCATATATCCAAAACCGATATTTGACCAATCAATATCTTTTTTTGACATTTTTTAATACTTCCTTTCCTATATATATCTTTAGGCAAATTTTACGCCTCAATATCTTGAGTGTCAATAACTTATTTTAATAAGAATTTATTAATTGTATATAATTGCATATCATTCGTTAACAATATGAAAATGTAAGCTCTTTAATAAATCAATTGCTTTCTTTTCAAGTGAAACATCATTACTCGCAATACCTTTTAAGTCAATACAAATAGAGGTTTCAGGCAAAGCACTTTTAGCGATAATGGCGTTTGATAAAACACAAATATTAGAAACAACACCTACTAATGTGATTTCTTGGTAAGATTTTTCTTTTAAGTAATTACCTAATTCTAAAGAACCAAAGGTAGGTTTTTCAATACAGACATCTTCTTTTTGTTTTGCATCATTTACTTTTCCATAAAGCTGCCATCCATCATTTCCTTTAATACAATGAGGGATAGGCAAATTTCTACCTTCTTGACTTTCTAAGTAATTTTCTTGATGTGTGTCAAAAGTAAAAATGACATCATCTTTATTTTTGTGATATTGATTAATTAAAGAAGTAATATAATCATCTATATCTTGGGCTTCTTTAAATCCTAAACTTCCATCTACAAAATCTTTTTGATAATCAACGACAATCAATAATTTTTTCATAAAATTTCTCCAATCATTTTTTATTTAATCTTATCATATATATTGACTTTGTGAATAAATATCATATAATATTCATATGAACATATATTCATATGGAAGGAGTAATCATGGATAAGATCGTTAACAGTGAAACTGTAGAAAAAGTAAAAGAAACAATGCCTAATGAAGAATTACTATATGATATTGCAGAACTTTTTAAAGTGTTTGGTGATTCAACAAGAATCCGCATTATTTGTGCTTTATTTGATCAGGAAATGTGTGTTTATGATTTAGCTGCTTGCTTAGATATGACACAATCAGCTATTTCACATCAACTAAGAATTTTAAAAGCAAATAAATTAGTAAAAAATCGCAGAGAAGGTAAGCTGATGTATTATTCATTAGATGATGAACACGTCAAACTTATTTTTGAAGCTGGATATCGTCATATCATGGAGGATAAATAATATGAAATACAAATATAAAGTCAACGGACTTGATTGTGCCAATTGCACGCAAAAACTAGAAGATAGTTTAAATAAAAAAGAGGAGATTAATGATTGTGTCATTTCTTTTGCTACAGGAATGATGACATTTGAAAGTGAATATGATATCGATGATCATGAGTTGCTTTCTTTTATGCAATCTATTGAAGATGAAGTAACAATTGAAAACTTATTATCAAATATAACGCATCATGAAGAACATAAACATGATCACGAACATGAACATCATGATGAATGTGGTTGTCACCATGAACATGATCATGATTGTTGTGGACATGAACATCATCATCACAACCATGAATGCGGTTGTGGCCACCATCATGAACATGTAGAAGATCATCGAGAACTTACAAATGCGATTAAATATAATATTGTTGGTCTTGATTGTGCAAACTGTGCAAGTAAAGTGGAAACGGAAATAAAAAAACAATCATATATTGACGATGCCGTTGTTAATTTTTCAACACAAAAATTAATGGTTAAAGCAAAGAATGATCCTCAATTGTTGGATAAATTACAAGCTGTTGTTGATTCTGTAGAAGAAGGTGTTACTTTATCTAAAGAAGATGATAAAAAAGAATATAATAAACCTAAATTATTTAATTTAAAAGAAAATATTGAATTGGTTGAAGGTATTATTATTTTTATCGGAGCCCATTTATTTACAGGTGGTTTTTCTACATTCTTATATTTATTTGCTTATTTATTAATTGGCTATAAGGTTATTTTAAAGGCGATTAAAAATATTGGTCATAAAGATTTCTTAGATGAAAACTTCTTAATGTGTTTAGCTACATTTGGTGCGATTGCCTTAGGAGATTATAGCGAAGCAATTGCCGTTATGTTATTTTATGCTATTGGTGAAATTTTCCAAGGGTATGCGGTTAACAAAACACGTTCATCTATTTCTTCTTTAATGGATATTAAAAGTGAATATGCAACAATTGTAAAAGATGAACAAATGATTCAAGTTACACCTGAAGAAGTAAATGTAGGTGAAACGATTGTTGTTAAAGTGGGAGAAAAAGTACCACTTGATGGAAAAGTTATTAAAGGAAACAGTATGTTAGATACTGCAAGTTTAACAGGTGAATCTGTTCCTCGCCGCGTTGAAGTAGGGGATGAAGTTTTATCTGGTGTTGTTAACTTAAATGATATTCTATATATAGAAGTTACAAAACATTATGCTGATAGTACAGTAAGTCGTATTATTGATTTGGTTGAAAATTCAGCAAGTAAGAAAGCTAAAATTGAAAAATTTATTACACGTTTTGCAAAAGTTTATACGCCAACAGTTGTTGGACTAGCAATATTATTATTAATCGTGCCAATGATTATTTTACCGAATCAAAGCTTCTATACTTGGCTTTATCGTGCATGTACTTTCTTAGTTGTATCATGCCCATGTGCTCTTGTTATTTCTGTTCCTTTAGGCTTATATGCTGGTATTGGTAAAGCGAGTGCATTAGGGGTTTTAGTTAAGGGTGGAAATTATTTAGAATTGCTTAAAGATATAGATACAGTTGTTTTTGATAAAACAGGAACTCTTACAAAAGGAGAATTTGAAGTGGTTGAAACTTCAAATGATGATTTATTAGAAATTGGTGCTTATGGGGAATATATGTCAAATCATCCAATTGCACGTAGTATTGTTAAAGCTTATGGTAAAGAAATTGATAGTTCACGTATTGAAGATTTCAAAGAAATTGCAGGTAAAGGGTTAACAGTTGTTATTGATCATCAACACTATTATTTAGGTAATGAAAAATATTTTAAAGAATTGAATCTGTCTGTTTTACAACCTGAAAAAATTGGAACAATGGTTCATATTGCTTGTGGTGATCAATATCTTGGTTATATTGTGGTAGCGGATGTCATTAAAGAATCAACAATTCCTGGAATCCAAGATTTGAAAAAAGCACATGTTAAACAAACAGTGATGCTTACAGGGGATCATTCTATTGTAGCAAATGATATTGCTAAGAGAACAGGAATCGATCAAGTTTATAGTGATTTACTCCCTCAAGACAAAGTTTCACAATTAGAAAATCTTATGTCAGATGAACATGTTGTGGCTTTCGTTGGAGATGGCATTAATGATGCACCTGTTCTTGCAAGAAGTGATATTGGTATTGCTATGGGTGGTGTTGGAAGTGATGTTGCAATTGAAGCAGCCGATGTTGTTTTGATGAGTGATGATATTACTGCAATCGCTAAAGCAATTGACGTATCTCATTATACAAACTTTATTTTAAAAGAAAACGTAACATTTACTTTGATTATTAAAATTGGTGTTCTTATCTTAACACTCTTTGGTCTTACAAATATGTGGATGGGTGTTTTTGCAGATGTTGGTGTTACTCTTATTGCTATTTGTAATTCAATGAGAATTTTATATAAGAAGTCATAATTTTGACTTCTTTTTTTATTTTTTGGATATACTTTAATGGGTGAAGAAAATGAATCTATTAGAATATATCCTATTACCGTTGATTTCTTTAATTGTTTTATTTTTTTTAACAAAACTTATGGGTTATCGACAAGTGACAGAACTTTCTTTATATGATTATATTATTGGAATTACAATTGGATCAATTGCTTCTGAACTGATTATGTGTGACTTTGAGGAGATATTAAAACCATTGTTAGGAATGATTGTTTATGCAGTTTTTACTTGGTTGATTTCAATTTTAACAAAGAATTACATGAAGTTTCGTTTTTTTGTAGAAGGAAAACCTTTGATTTTATATGAAAATGATAAACTTTATTCAAAGGCATTGGATAAAGCAAAGATTGATTTAAATGAGTTATTGATGAATTGTCGCATGAATGGTTATTTTGATTTAAATGAAATTGATAAAATTATTTTAGAAACAAATGGAAAATTTTCGTTTTATCCTAAGACATTATCAAGGCCGCTTAAGTTGAGTGATTTAAATCATCAAGTACAAAAGGAAAAGATACCTGTTTTATTGATGTTGCAAGGAAATGTGATTAAAAAAAATTTAGTGTTTATCAATCGTAACGAAGAATGGCTAAAACATATTTTGAAGGTACATGGTTTAGAAGAAAAAAACATAGAAATCCTTTATTTGGATAGTCAAGATCAAATTCAATTCTATACAAAAAATAATTTAAAAAGGGATTTTGTTTAATCCCTTTTTTGCATATCATAAATAATTTTTAAACCTTTAAAAGTAAGATCTTTATCATAAGCATCAATTAAATCAGTCTCATGATAAATCATACGTCCTAAACCACCTGTAGAAATTACTTTAAGAGGTTCAGAATATTGTTTTTTAATTTCTTTGATCAGCTTCTCTGTTAAACCAATATAACCATAAACAACACCAGCTTGCATACCTTCAACCGTATTTTTACCAATGATATGCTGTGGCTTTTTTATAGCAACTTCAGGAAGTTGAGCTGCTCGGTTTGATAACATTTCAGCAGATATGCCAATACCAGGAGCAATGGCCCCTCCCATAAATTCTCCGTTAGAAGAGATAACATCAAAGGTTGTTGCTGTACCAAAATCAATAACAAGGCAAGCACAATGATGACTATAATAAGCACCAACGGCGTCTACTATACGGTCACTTCCTAAAGAACGTGGGTTATCATATTTGATTGAAATTCCAGTTTTGACACCAGGACCAACAATAATGGGTTCTTTATGGAAATATTTACGAATAGAATTTGTAAAAGAATACATGATTTTAGGGACAACGCTTGAAATAATGACATCTTTAATATCTTCAACTGTCACTTGATAAGCTTGTAAAAAGGATAAAATCATAAATCCATATTCATCTGAAGTTCTTTGTAATTTTGTTGTTAAACGATAATTTCCAATTAATGTATCTTCTTTATATAATCCCATGGTAATATTTGTATTACCCATATCTACAACGACTAACATTTCTATTCTCCTTTAACTTTGATAAGCTTATCTAAAATAAGATCAGACAGATCATCTTTACTCATTAAATCTAAATAATCAACAAAATTTTTTGTGATTAGAGCAACTTTATTTGTATTGGTTTTAAAACCAGCACCTTCTTCAAATAAATCATTAACAACTAATAAATCACAGTTTTTCTTTAAAAATTTATTTTTAGCATTTTCAATAACATTTTCCGTTTCCATAGCAAAACCACATATTGTTTGTTTTGTTTTGTGATGACCAAGATAATTTAAAATATCTTCGTTTTTGACAAGTTCTAAATCAAAACGTTCATTTTCCTTTTTGATTTTTTGATCATTGACTTCTTTAGGACGATAATCACCTACAGCAGCAGCCATAATAACATAATCTTGGAAATCAAAATAACTTAAAACTTGTTTAAACATTCCTTGTGCACTTTGGATTTTGATTATATCTACTTCATAAGGCGCTCTTAATTGACTTGGTCCGCTAATTAAAGTCACATGTGCACCTAACTTTCGAGCGGCGCGAGCAAGTGCATAGCCCATTTTCCCACTTGAATGATTTGAAATAAAACGAACAGGGTCTAATGATTCTTGCGTAGGACCAGCGGTAATCAAAACATGTTTTCCTTGTAAAGGATGTGGAGAAATCATGTATTCAATAGCATCTAAAATATCTTCAATATCGCTTAAGTGACCTTTTCCTTGATAGCCACATGCTAAATCACCAATCTCTGGTTCCACTATTTTAATACCATAGGATCTACATAAATCTAAATTCTTTTGTGTGGCGGTATTTTCATACATGTGAACATTCATAGCGGGAGCAATGATTTTAGGACATGTTGCTGCCAAAAATGAAGAAGTTAAAACATCATCTGCGATACCGTTAGCAATTTTAGCGATAACGTTTGCAGTAGCAGGTACAACAATAAAACAATCTGCTTCTTTAACAATATTAATATGTTTTATTTGATAACCTGTTTCATCAAAATCATCAACAAGAACCGGTTTATGGATCAGTGCACCAAAAGTAAGTGGAGTAATGAATTTAGTTGCACTTTCTGTCATGATGACTTCAATATCATAATTTTTCTTTTTTAAACGTGAAATAATTTCACATGTTTTATAAATGGCAATACTTCCAGTAATACCAATAACGACTTTTTTCATAGAACCTCCAAAAAGGATAAATTTTTATAATGTTTACTGCATGTAATTATAATATATTTTGAAACGGCATACAACTAATAAGATTTATTTCAAATATTTTCTTTTTGTGGTACTATTTTATAACAAAAGGGGGTTTTTATATGAAAAAAATTGCTGTTTTATGTAAAGAAGGATTTGAAGAAATTGAAGCTTTAACACCAGTTGATATTTTACGACGTGCTGGTGTTCATGTTGATTTAGTAGGAATGGATCAAAAAGAGGTAACAAGTTCTCATCAAATTACGATTAAAATGGATTGTTTGTTTAATGAAAATCTTTACCAATACGATGGAATTGTCATTCCAGGAGGGCTTCCAGGGGCTACAAATTTAAGGGATGATGATCGTGTTATTGAAATCGTAAAAGATTTTTATGAAAAAGGAAAACTTGTTAGTGCTATTTGTGCAGGACCAATTGTTCTTGCTAAAGCAGATATTTTAAACGGAAAAGTATGTACGTGTTCACCAGGTTTTGAAGATCAATTAAATGGAGCAAATTATCAAGAAGCCATTGTTCAACGTGATGGTAATGTTATTACGGGAAAAGGACCAGCTGCTGCTTTAGAATTTGGTTATACTATTTTAGAAATGTTAGATTATGATACAAGTAACCTAAGACAAGGAATGCAATATAATTATTTAATTAACGTTGAAGCAAGGAAAGCATCCAAAAGATAAAGATTAGGGTCAAAATTTCCACAATACCATTGATTTGTCCAAAGAAAATAAGGGACAATGCAATGATGGAAAGTCCATAAAAATACCATTGATTTAGTAAATGAGCTTTAAAAGGCTCATTTTTTTGCTTTTCTTTAATGATAAAAGCAATTAAAAGAATAGAAAGAATGATTGTAACCATTGGTAAACTTACATGTAAAAAAGGATGATTTTTATAAGGAATCAATGAACCTATGATAAAGCAGAGTGTTAAAGAATAGATTGTTTTTTTATGTGTTGTTATTTTTAAAAATTGATGACAAAGGGTATAACTTAAATAAAGTATCCAAAAATCATAAAGAAAGGCATAGGATGTAGACATTAAACTTGTATAGTTATTGTATAAAGGATGAAAGAATAAAAATAAGATAATTGATAATAGAAATGCAAGAATCATTATAAAATCTCCTAAAAATTAAAATAAAAAAAGAAAAAAATAAAAAAAGAGCCAATATACATAATGAAGGAGGAAAAGTATGAAATGTGATATTCGTAAAGTACAATTGTTATCCGTTCATTTAAGTGCACAAAAAGATGTTTCTGTTTGTAATTTTGAAAATGTAAGGGCCATTATGTCAGTATCATATCAAATATCTGATAAAGATAAAATAAATCTTTTATTTTTATCAAAAGTGGAAGAAGAAAATAATCCAATTTTTCGTGTAAAATGTGAATACGAATTTATATGTGATGACTATGATGATGAAAAGCAAATGGTTATGCAAGCTGTGAGTTTAATTGGCCCAAAGGTTGAAGAAATTGTTGCGTTGATGACAGAACAAGTAACAAATAATGTGAACTGATTGCACGGATAGCACACCCTTTCATATACTATATTGAGGTGGCATATGAAAGGGTATATTTATGTGTATGATCAAAGAAGTGCTTATTTAAAGGAATTATTTTTAGAAAATGGTGTTGAGATTGTGGATTCTATAGAAGATGAAGCAGATTTTTATTTTGTGAAAGATCAAAAGTTAAGTAGAAAGAATGTTTTTTCACTTGTCTCACTTAATCAAAATTATCATTTCCGTCATTTAAATAATACGCTTACAGCAATAGGAACGTATTTATTGGTAAGTCAAAAAAAAGATACGCATTCTATTTTAATTTTAGGTTATGGTGATTTAGGAAAGCAACTTGCAAATCTTTTAAAAAAACAGTATATTGTTACAATATGTAATAGAAATTATAAAGATTATGATCAAATCATACAAAATTATAAACATATTGATTTTGTAAATCTAAAAGGTACGTATGATTTGATTATTAATACAATACCGTGTGCGGTCATTAATTATCAAAATGTTTCTTATCAAAAAATTATTGATTTAGCACAAACTCTGCATTTAAAAAATTATCAATCGATACGTAATGTTCCTGAACGCTCTTTTCCTTATGAAGCAGCACTTATAATGTATTTTGCGATTCAAGAAGTGATGAACCATGTTTGAGGGATTGAAAATTGGAATAGGAATTACAGGATCGTTTTGTTCACTTAAATCTTGTCTTTTGTTTTTAAAAGAATTAAAGTCTTACCCTGTGGATCTTTATGTTTTTGTAAGTGAAAATGTCTTTAAAGAAGATACACGTTTTTTTAAAGCAAATAAATTTATTGAACAAGTTGAAAAAATTATTGGTAAAAAAGTGATTACAGATGTGGTTGAAGCAGAAGTGTTTGGTCCCCAACTTCCGTTAGATATGATGGTTGTTTATCCGTGTAGTGCCAATACACTTGCTAAATTAGCGCATGGCATTAATGATAATGCAGTAACGATGGCAGTTAAGTCGACACTTCGTAATCAAAAAAATATTGTTTTAGGTCTATGTAGTAATGACTTACTTTCAACGAGTGGTATGAATATGATGAAAATATTAAATACAAAACATTTTTATCTTGTTCCTATGTTTCAAGATGATATTTTTAAAAAACCAAATAGTTTGATTGCAAAGAATGATTTAATCATTCAAACAATGATCAATGCACTTGTTGATAAACAATTGCAACCGTTGTTTCTTTTAAAGAAAGAGAAATGAGACTTTTTCTTTTATGAATTATTTGTTAGAATAGAAACAAAGAAAACGAAATAAGAAATAAATTTAAAGGAGGAAATAATGAATAAAAGTGTAGTAAAGCTTACTCCTATTGGGGGTCAAGCAGAAAATGGCAAAAGTATGTATTGCCTAGAGATAGATGATCAATGGTTTATTATTGATGCTGGATATAGATTTCCAGAAGTAGATAAATTAGGGGTAGATGTTATTATTCCTAACTTTGATTATTTAAAAGAAAATAAAGATAAAATTAAAGCTATTTTTATTACTCATGGTCATGATGATGTTATGGGGGCACTTCCTTATTTATTACAAGAAGTGAATGTTCCTATTTATACGACTGATTTGACAGCAGATCTTATTGATCAGCTTTTACAAAGATATATGCGACATTCTCATGTTTCTTATAAATATAAAATAAAAAGAGTTAATATGAACGCAACAATAAAAGTAGCGGGTGTTACTGTTGAATTTTTCCCAATAACTCATTCAATCCCAGGAAGTGTTGGACTTGCATTTCTAACACCAAATGGTTATGTTGTCTATAGTAGTGAATTTATAATAGATTTCGGAGCACCTGAAAGATTTAGATGTAATATTCAAAAGATGATGGAAATTGGTAAAAAAGGGGTCTTAGCTCTTCTATGTGAATCTTCTTATTCAAAAAATGATGGTTATACGTCACCAAAACATAAATTAACAGATAAGATTGAAAGTATTTTTGAAGATGCAACAGGAAGAATTATTATTTCAAGTTACGCTCAAAATGCTTTTAGAACACAAGAAATTGCCCAACTTGCTAAGAAATATAATCGCAAAATTTGTTTTTATGGACGCGATAAATATGATAATACCAATACAATAATGCGAATTGCCCGTCATACAAAAAGACCAATTTTAGATATTCATCCATCATATATAGCTGATAGTAAGGCTATTAGTGATAAAAAGAATATGGATAAACTCGTTGTCTTATTAAGTGGTAGTCCACGTCGTATATATCATGATATTTTAGATATTATTGATGGAGGGGATGAAAAATTAAAATTACAAGAGAGTGATACATTTATTGTCGCTTCTCCTGTACTTCCTGGTACAGAAAAAATCGCAAATCGTGCAATAAATGAATTGTATAAAACAGACACACAAATTCATGTGTTAAAAAATAAAGAACTTCAATCAATGCATGCAAGTGAAGAAGATATTAAAGTTTTAATTCAAATTTTAAATCCAAAATACTTTATTCCTATTAAAGGAGAATATCAACACTTTGTGGCAGTAAGTGATGTTGCCAAAAAAATGAGTATTAAAGATGATTATATTATTATTGTAGATAATGGCGAAATCATTACATTTAATGATGGTAAACTTCAAGATTATCGTGATTCGATTACAATTGAAGATGTAATGATTGATGGATTAGGTATTGGTGATGTTGGTGTTAAAGTTATTGATGATCGTAATCAACTTCAAAATGATGGTGTCGTTATTATTGGGATGACAATTGATGGTAAAACAAAAGAAATTGTCGCAAATACGGATGTTCAAACAAGAGGATTTATTTATTTAAAAGACTCTGAAAACATTGTTAGAGCTATTATTGAAATGGCTGAAAAAGAATTAGAAGCTTATAAAAAAGATGATAATGGTGATATTCGCGATGTTCGTCAAACAATCAAAGATAAGGCAAATCGTTATATTATCAAAGAAACAGGAAAAAGACCTGTGATTTTACCAGTTATTATTGAATTATAAAAGCAAGTTTAAACTTGCTTTTGTTTTCTTTTTAAAATAAGATAGGGAAGAAGGTGAAGTTATGGCAAAGACAAGTAGAAAAAGAAAAAGTAAACAAGATCAAATAAGTGAAGAATTAAAATTAAGAATTGTTTGTCTATTCGTTATTTTTCTTCTTATTATTTCAGCGATGCAGCTCGGTTTTATTGGTGAACATTTAGATTATATCTTTAGTTATCTTTTTGGTAATTTAAATGGCATTGTCTATTTATTGTTGATTAGTGTTTTTAGTTATATTGTTTTTAAAGCAAGTTATCCAAAATTTAATGGTCCTAAAGCAGTTGGTATTTATTTTTTACTCGTTGGAGTAACGATTTTTATTTCAGCAACACCAACACTTAAAGGAATGAAAGTGATTCAAAGTTATATTTCACAAATGCCCTTAAATCGTGGTGGGTTTATTGGGGCGCTTCTTTATGGATGCTTGTCGGCATTGTTTGATTATGTGGGTTCAATCATTGCTGCGGTATTTATTATTATTGTAGGAATTATATTATTAGGAAGTAAGTTCTATTTTGAACATAAAAAAGAAATTCAAAAGAAGGCAAAGATGAATTTTGATAAAACAAAAACATCTCTAAAAAATAGCTCCACATATTTCAGCGATTTCTTTAAGAAAAAGCAAAGTAAAACTGCTTTTTTCGATGATGATATTTTTGAAGATGAAGAAGATATCACACCAACGTATTTTGAAGAAATAGAAAAAGAAGATGCTTCTCTTTCACAAAGGTTAGCTTATAATCAAGAAAATCAACAAATTGATATTGTTGATAAAAAACCAAAAATAGAAATAGAAGAAATGAAAGAATTAGAAGATCCGATTGTTGAAGATACTGGTTTTGATCAAGAAAAAACTGCTGATTTAGAAACGGTTCTACCTGAAAAAAATGATCATTATCAATTACCACCTGTTACTTTATTACATAATGTTGTCAATAAGAAACAAGGTGAAAATAAAAATCATGCAGTGGAAAGTGCTGAAAGATTAACGGCAGTTTTAAATGAATTTGGTGTCCATGCTTCTATTAATAATATTTCTATAGGACCTTCTATAACAAAATATGAATTAAAATTAGAAACAGGAACAAGAGTCAATAAAATCATGTCATTACAAGATGATATCAAACTTGCACTGGCTGCTAAAGATATTCGTATTGAAGCACCGATTCCTGGAAAACCAGCAGTAGGTGTTGAAATTCCTAATCTAGTTTCATCAATGGTTTCTTTTAAAGAAGTATTTAAAAATATTCCAGAAAAATATAAAGATAATAAACTCGTTGTTCCTTTAGGAAAAGATGTTAACGGACAAGTTATTTATGCAGAACTTAATAAGATGCCGCATTTACTTATTGCTGGAGCAACTGGTTCAGGTAAATCTGTTTGTGTTAATACTATTATCAGCAGTATTTTAATGCGTGCGAAACCTGATGAAGTCAAACTTATTTTAGTCGATCCTAAAAAGGTTGAATTGTCAAATTATAATGGGGTCCCTCATTTATTGGCACCTGTTGTTACGGATCCTAAAAAGGCGGCGGCTACACTTCGCGAAACAGTTGCTGAAATGGAAAGACGTTATGATTTATTTGCGGGGGCAAATGTTCGTAAGATAGAAACTTATAATCAATATATAGAAAAGAAAAATCAAGAAAATGATAAGGATCATCAACTTGAAAAATTACCATATATTGTTGTTATTCTTGATGAAGTTGCTGATTTAATGATGGTTGCTAGTAAAGATGTGGAAGATTGCATTATGCGTATTGCCCAATTAGCGCGTGCGGCTGGTATCCATTTGATTGTGGCAACCCAACGTCCATCGACTGATATTATTACTGGGGTTATTAAGGCAAATATTCCTTCAAGAATTGCTTTTGCTGTTTCTTCAAGTATTGATTCTAGAACAATTCTTGATTGTACAGGAGCAGAAAAACTTTTAGGAAAAGGAGATATGCTCTTTTTACCGATGGGTTCTAACTCTCCAATTCGTGTTCAAGGGGCATACGTGGATGACAGCGAAGTTGAAGCAATCACTTATTTTACAACAAAACAACAAGAAGCTTCTTACGATGAACGCTATACAAATGTTAAACCAATTTCGTCTGGTGCTGCCTCTAAAGAAGAACAAGAAGATGAAGAATATGAAATGTGTCGTGCTTTTGTTATTCAGGCACAAAAAGCAAGCACATCATTACTTCAAAGACAATTTAGAATTGGTTATAATAAGGCAGCAAGAATAATTGATCAGTTAGAATCAGATGGAGTTATTGGTCCACAAATTAGTTCAAAACCAAGAGAAGTTTATATTCGTGGCTATAGTGAAGAAGAAATCTAAACGGCATTTGCCGTTTTTATTGTGTTTATTATTTTCAAATGTTTTTTTTAATGTTACAATAGTATAGGAAAAATTAAATGGAGGAAGAAGAATATGAAAAAATTTTTCGCAAGTATTTTATGCTTAGGAATGATTTTTGGTGCTACTGGATGTACTAGTGGTGGCGATGATACTTATGAAATCGCAATGATCACTGACTCTGGATCAGTTACTGATAAATCATTCAACCAATCTGCTTATGAAGGTGTTAAAGAATTTGGTGAAAAAAATGATATTACATATAAATATTACGCACCAAAAGACACTGACCAAGCAGGATTATTGTCTACAATTGATGATGCAGTAGATAATGGTGCTAAAGTTGTTGTAACTCCAGGATTTAACTTCTCAGGTGCTTTATATCAAGCTCAAGAAAAATATCCTGATGTAAAATTCGTTACAATCGACTTTGAACCACAAAAAGATGGTAGTGGAGAAACAAAAGTTGGAGATAACACAGTAAGTTATTTATTCTCTGAACAAGAATCTGGATATGTTGCAGGATATGCTGCAGTTAAAGAAGGGTATACTAAATTAGGATTCATGGGTGGTATGGCTTTACCAGCTGTAGAAAACTATGGTGTTGGTTACCTTCAAGGAGCAAGTGATGCTGCTAAAGAAATGAATGTTAATGTTGTTGTTAACTATACATATACTGGTACGTTCTCTGAATCACCAGATATCAAATCTAAAGCTTCATCATGGTATGCAGGTGGAACTGAAGTCATCTTCTCATGTGGTGGACAAATTTGTAACTCAATTTTTGCCGCTGGACAAGAAGCTGGTAAATACACTATTGGTGTAGATACTGACCAAAGTGGTGATTCTGATACTGTTGTTACTTCTGCATTAAAAGATGTAAAAGGTGCTACTATTGAAGCATTAAATGCTTATAAGAAAGATAAATTCCAAGGTGGAAAAACAATTATATTAAAAAATACTGGTGGAATTGTTTATCCAGGATTATTAAAGAACTTCTCTAAAGAAGACCATGATGCTGTTGATAAAAAAATCAAAGATGGTTCTTTAGAATTAAAATCTTCTGCTGATGTTAATGAAAAAACTGGAGATCCTTCAGGTATTTCATTCGATAATTTAACAGTTAATTTTGAATAAGATAAATTGCGTCAGAGTAATCTGGCGTTTTTTATTATGAAAAAACTTTTCTACAGATACAAATTCATGTATAATTGTATCGAAAAGGGGGAAGCTTAATGTCATATGCAATAGAAATGCTTAATATAACGAAAGAGTTTCCTGGTATCAAAGCAAACGATAATGTTACCTTACAAGTAGAACAAGGTGAAATACATGCATTGTTAGGAGAAAATGGTGCCGGAAAATCGACGCTGATGTCTATTTTGTTTGGTTTATATCAACCAGATGAAGGACAAATAAAAATAAATGGAGAACCTGTTGAAATCAATGATCCAAATGATGCCAATAAATATAATATTGGTATGGTGCATCAACATTTCAAACTTGTACATAACTTTACAGTGTTAGAAAACATTATTTTAGGGATAGAAGAAACAAAACATACTTTTATTCAAAAAGATACAGCACGTAAAAAAGTTGTTGAATTATCTGAAAAATATAAATTAAATGTTGATCCAGATGCTTTAATTTCGGATATTACTGTAGGAATGCAACAAAGAGTAGAAATTTTAAAAATGTTATTTAGAGATAATAACGTTTTAATTTTTGATGAACCTACTGCTGTTTTAACACCACAAGAAATTGAAGAACTTATGCTTATTATGAAGGATTTGGTTAAAGAAGGTAAATCAATTATTTTCATTACGCATAAGTTAAATGAAATTAAAGCAGTTGCGAATCGTTGTACAATCTTAAGAAAAGGTAAATATATTGATACAGTTGATGTTGCTTCAACTCCTGTAGAAAAATTATCTGAATTAATGGTTGGACGTAAAGTTAATTTCATCGTTGAAAAAGATGAACCAAAATTAGGAGATACTGTTCTAGAAGTAAAAGACTTGTGCTATAAACCTGCACATTCTTCTAAAAATGTTTTAAATAATGTATCTTTTGATGTCCGCCGTGGTGAAATTGTTTGTATTGCGGGTATTGATGGAAACGGACAAACAGAGCTTGTTTATGCTTTATCAGGATTAATTAAACATAATAGTGGACAAATTTTATTAAATGGGGAAGATTTATCACATGACAGTATTCGTTCACGTACATTAAAAGGAATAGCTCATATTCCAGAAGATCGTCATAAACATGGTCTTGTTTTGGACTATAATCTTGCAGAAAACTTTATTTTAAAGGATTATTTTGATCCTAAATATCAAAATAAAGGGTTTATTAAGTTTGATAAGATGTATGAAACTGCAAATCAATTGATTGATAAATATGATGTACGTTCAGGTGAAGGTGCTAAATCTATTACGAGGGGTATGTCAGGAGGAAATCAACAAAAGGCCATCATTGCTAGGGAAGTTGAATCAAATTCTGATTTATTGATTGCAGTTCAACCAACACGTGGATTAGATGTTGGAGCAATTGAATTTATTCATAAACAACTTGTTAAACAAAGAGATGACAATAAAGCAGTCTTACTTGTTTCTTTAGAGTTAGACGAAGTTATGAATGTTTCAGATCGTATTTTAGTTATGTATGAAGGTGAAATCGTTGCTAATTTAGATCCAAAACAAATTGATGAAAAAGAATTAGGACTTTATATGTCAGGAAGTAAACGAGGTGAAGGATATGAAAAATAGTGAATCTAAACAAAATCTGATAGCTTCTTTACTTGCTATTTTAATTGGATTACTTATTGGATTTATTGTCATTTTAATTGCAAATCCATCTCAAGCATTTAGAGCGATGGGAATTATGTTATCTGGTGGTTTTTATAAAGGATTAAGAAGTACAGGACAAGTACTTTATTCAGCAATTCCAATCATGATGACAGGTCTTTCTGTGGCTTTTGCCTTTAAATGCGGAAACTTTAATATTGGGACAACTGGACAATATACAGTAGGTGGTTTTGTAGCGTTATTTCTTGCAAATACGCTTTATCAAACTGTCCCTGACTCATTATTATGGATTATTTGTTTAATTGCTGCTGGTTTAGCGGGAGCTCTTTGGGCATTGATCCCAGGAATTTTAAAAGCATATAGAAATGTAAATATCGTTATTTCTGGTATCATGTTTAATTATATTGGAATGTATCTTGTTATTGAAGGAGTTAAAGCTTTTATCTATGATTCAGCTGGTGCTCGTTCACAAACATCTAAAATTGCTGTTCCCAAAATGGGATTAAACCATATTTTCCCAGGTTCAGATGTTAACGGTGGAATTATTATTGCGATTGCTTTATGTGTCGTCGCTTACATCATTTTAAACAAAACAACTTTTGGCTATGAACTAAAAGCATGTGGTTATAATCCAGAAGCAAGTCGCTATGCAGGTATGTCTGAAAAGAAAATTGTTATTTTATCTATGGTTATTTCGGGATTCTTTTCTGGTATCGGTGGTGGACTTGTTTATATTGGTGGTACGGGTAGAGCCTTTACAACTGCAGAAGTTACACTTCCTGAAGGATTTAACGGAATACCTGTTGCACTTCTAGGAATGAATAGTCCACTTGGTTGTATTTTAGCAGCATTATTTGTTTCATACATCAATGTTGGTGGTAATTATATGCAAGCATGTAATATTCCAGTGGAAATCATTGATGTCATTTCAGCGGTTATTATTTACTTTAGTTCATTTGCTTTAATGATTCGTTTATATTTACAAAATCGTGAGAAGAAAAAACATAAAAAAGAAGTTGCTGTTGAAGGAGGTCAAGAATAATGGATATTATTTTAAATGTCTTAAATCAAACATTAGTCTTTACGATTCCTCTTTTAGTAGTTGCTTTAGGTGGAATGTTTAGTGAACGAAGCGGTGTTGTTAATATTGCGTTGGAAGGAATTATGATTGGGGGAGCATTTGTAGGTGTTTATTTCATTTATTTAATGCAATTAGCAAATACATCATTAAATCCTCAATTACTATTAATTTTATCTTTAATTGTTGCAGGTGTTTTTGGTGCTTTATTAAGTTTACTTCATGCTTTTGCAGCAATTAACTTGAAAGCCGATCAAACGATTTCGGGGACTGCAATTAATATGTTAGCTCCTGGATTAGGACTTTTCTTAGCTAAATTAATTTTTAATGGAAATTCAAGTGTACCTTTTTCTAATACATTTAGAATTCATGAGATTCCTGTTTTATCACAAATTCCAATTTTAGGACCTATCTTATTTAAAGGTGCTTACATTACAACTTATCTTGGAATTATTATTTTGATTTTATCAGTTATTTTCTTAAATAAAACAAGAGCTGGTTTAAGATTACGTGCTTGTGGAGAAAATCCTCAAGCTGCAGATGCTGCTGGTGTAAGTGTCTATAAATATCGTTATATTGGTGTTCTATTATCAGGATTTTTAGGTGGTATGGGTGGTCTTATCTACATCATTCCAATTTCAACTGTATTTAACAGTGATGTTGGTGGATATGGGTTTTTAGCACTAGCTATCTTGATCTTTGGTAACTGGCAACCTTATCGTATTGCAGCAGCCTCATTATTCTTTGGTATTATGAAGACACTTGCTTATACCTATACAGCAATTCCGTTTTTATCAGCATTAGGTTTCCCTAGTGTTGTTTATAAATTAATTCCTTATGTAGCAACATTAATTTTATTAGCCTTTACTTCTAAAAATTCTGCTGCCCCTAAGGCTTCAGGAATACCTTACGATAAATCAAAACGATAGAATTATAAAAGTATTGTTTCAAATGAAATAATACTTTTTTTATTTTTGCTGAATTTGTGTATAATAGATAAAGACGAAAGGAAATGATTATGGAAAAAGTTTATAAAATGAATGGATATGATTTACATCTTATCCCTACAAATAAATTTAAAAATATTACAATTTCACTTAAACTACAAAATACTTTAGATAAAGAAACTGTTGCAAAAAGAACCTTACTTTCTTTTATGCTTACAACGGGGACAAAAGATTATCCGTCTACCCAAGAGTTATCAAAATACTTGGAGAGCATGTATGGCATGAAATTAGGCGCAAATGTTGTTACCAAAGGGAAAAGCCATATTATTAATGTAAATTCTATTTGTATTAATCAGGAATATTTACCTTATCAAGAGGATTTATTAGAAAAACAAATTTGTTTATTAAATGATATCTTTTTTAAGCCAAATGCTTCCAATGGATGTTTTGATCAAACAATGTTTGATCGTAAGAAAAAGGAATTAATTGAAAGGCTTATTAGTAATCAAGATGACAAGTTCTATTATAGTTTGGAAAAAATGTTTGAATATATGGGTAAAGGAACATGTTTAGGTATATCTTCTCATGGAGAAATAGAAGATATTAAAAAGATTACAAATGAAGAACTCTTCAGATATTTTCAAGAGTGTATTATACATGATAAAAAACATATTTATGTGGTTGGTAATATTCAAGAATCTATTGTTGATGTCTTTAAGAAAAATCTATTGTTTGATCAAAATGAAAGTCATTTTGATACTGTTTATTCATTTGAAAAAAACAGAAAAGATTTATTAGAAATTATTGAAAAACAAGATATTACACAAGCTAAATTAAATATGGGGTATCGTATACCTTCTAATTATAAAAGTAGTCAACATTATGCATTTGTTGTCTTTAATGCGATTTTTGGAGGAATGAGTCAATCAAAACTCTTTAAAGTGGTTAGAGAAAAGAATTCTTTATGTTATTATATTTCTTCAAGTTATGATGCTTTTAATGGGTTAATGATTATAACGGCTGGAATTGAAAGCAAGGACTATCAACAAACAATTCAACTAATTAAAGAACAATTAAATGAAATGCAAGAGGGTCATTTTGATCAAAATGAAATTGATATTGCAAAGTTAATGATAAATAATTCTATGAAAAAAACATGTGATGAACCATTGAGTCAAATCGCTGTTCAATACAACAGAGATATAACAGAAAAGCAAGAAACAAATGAGGATTATTTAAAAAATATCGAAAATGTTACTTATCAAGATATCATTGATGTTTGTCAAGATATTGAACTCGATACAATATTTTTATTAAGAGGGAGAAATGAATAATGGAAAAGATTTATTATCAAACTTTAAAGGAAACATTGTTTCATGAAAAATTAGAAAATGGTTTAGAAGTGTATTTATTACCAAAAGTTGGATTTGAAAAAACATATGGTTTGTTTTCAACAAACTTTGGTTCTATTGATACAACATTTGTTCCTTTGGGACAAAAGGAAATGATAAAAGTTGAAGATGGAATTGCTCATTTTCTTGAACATAAAATGTTTGATATGAAAGATGGAGATGCGGCAGATAAATTTGCAAAGTTAGGAGCCAGTTCTAATGCTTTTACTTCATCAAGTAGAACGGCTTATCTTTTTTCAACAACAACAAATGAAAATGCATGTGTTGAGCTTTTATTGAATTTTGTTCAAAGCTTAGATATCACAGATGAGAGTGTGGAAAAAGAAAAAGGAATAATTTGTCAAGAAATTAAAATGTATGATGATGATCCTGATTGGCGTGTTTATTTTGGCGCAATTGCTAATTTATATCATAAACATCCTGTAAGAATTGATATTGCAGGAACCTGTGATACAGTTAATAATACGTATAAAGATATGTTAGAACTTTGTTATCATACATTTTATCATCCACATAATATGATGCTTTTTGTAGTAGGAAATATTCAACCTGAAGAATTAATGGATGTTATCAAAGAAAATCAAAACAAAAAACATTTTTTACCTGAAACTTCAATTCAAAGAAAGAAAATTGAAGAACCTGAATCTGTAGCTGTTAAAGAACAAATAGATATAATGCAAGTAGAAATGAATAAATTAATTGTATCTATCAAAGTTAATGATATTATGACAAATCCACAAGAAAAAATTAAAAGAGAACTTTCATTTAATTTACTTTTTGATTTATATTTTTCAAAAAGTTCCGTATTATACAATGAATGGTTATCAAAAGGGTATATTAATGAAACATTTAGTGCGAATTTTACCCAAGAAAGAGATTATGCTTTTATTTTAATAGGTGGAGATCAAGATGATTACCACTTATTACAAAAGACAATTTTTGACTTTATAGAACATATTGATGATTTAGTTATTGAACAAGAGGACTTTGAAAGAATAAAGAGAAAAACAATAGGAAATTTTATAAATAGTTATAATAGTCCAGAAAGTATTGCAAATAGTTTTAGTCGTTATTATTTTGAAGGAATTTGTTCTTTTGAGTTAGTAGACTATGTAAGTAAAATAACAATAGCTGATTTAAATGAAGTTAAAAAATATTTTAACAAAGAGTATGCTTCTACTTATATTGTAAAAAAAGATAAATAGAGGTATATTTCAAAAAAAAATATGGTATAATGAATCCGACTAGAGAGTGTCAATAAATTTCCTACACGTTAGATACGGGAACCTGATCTAAACAATGGTGTTGAAGGCCTATCTTTGAATAGGAATCCTAAAATTGTTTAAAGGTGCCCACCTGTACAAAACAGGGATAATCTAAAAGCTCTCTAGTTTTTTAATACAATGAAGGAGGTCTTTTATGGCTGCAATAGATCAAAAACTTATAGATAGAATTAATGTTCTGGCAAAGAAAAAGAAAGAGGGAACAATTACCCCTGAAGAATTAAAAGAACAAGATAAATTAAGAAAAGAATATATTCGCTTATTTAGAGAAGGTTTTAAATCTCAACTTAAAACAATTAAAGTTGTAGATGAAAAAGGGAATGATATTACTCCAGAAAAACTAAAAAGAGAAAAACTAAAAAATTAAGGTTTTAAAAGAATACATATTTAATTTTTGTAGAAAATGTGTATAATATGTCTTGACTTATTTAAAAATGGGAGAAAAAGTAAATGGATATTTCAAATTTATCAATCGCAACAATTAGAAGTTTAGGAATCGATACTATTAATAAAGCAAATTCTGGACATCCAGGAATGGTGTTGGGATCAGCACCGGCTTTATACACACTATTTAACAAAGAGTTAAATATTTATAACAAAGAAGAAAATTGGATCAATAGAGACCGTTTTGTTTTAGCAAGTGGACATGCTTCAGCATTGTTATACAGCTTATTACATTTAGATGGTTTTGATGTCACTATTGATGATTTAAAAAACTTCAGACAACTTCATTCACGTACACCAGGACATCCTGAAATTGAAATGACTCATGGTGTAGATGCCTCAAGTGGTCCATTAGGTCAAGGTATTCCTATGGCTACAGGAATGGCTATGGCTGAAAAGTTTTTAGCAAGCCAATATAACAAAGAAAATTTTGATATTATTGATCATTATACTTATGTTTTATGTGGTGATGGAGATATGCAAGAAGGGGTTACTTATGAAGCAGCTTCTTTAGCAGGACATTTATCTTTAGGAAAATTAATTGTGTTGTATGATGCAAATAAAGTTACTTTAGATGGTCCTTTATCAATGTCATTTAGCGAAAACGTGAAAAAACGTTATGAAGCTTGTAATTGGCAAGTTATCGAAGTTAAAGATGGGAATGATATTCAAGAAATTCATAAAGCTATCAAAAAAGGAAAAAAAGAACAATATAAACCAACATTAATTATTGTTAATACTGTTATTGGTTTTGGTTCTGAAAACCAAGGAACAAATAAAGTTCATGGTGCGCCACTGGGTAAAGAAGATGGTAAAAATGCCAAATTATCTTATGGTTTTGATCATGAAGAATTCTATGTTCCAGAAGAAGTTTATGAAGATTTCAAAAAGTCAATCAAACGTGGTAAATCTAAGTTTAATAAATGGAATAAGTTATTTAAAGAATATAAAAATCAATACCCTCAAGAAGCAAAACAATTAGAAGATGCAATTGATGGAAAATATACATTAGATGTAGAAGAAATTATAAAAAATTATCCTGCAGGTCATAATGATGCAACAAGAAATACATCATTAGAAATTATTCAAGAAGTAGCTAAACAAAATCCTACATTCTTATCAGGAACTGCAGATTTAGCTAGCTCAACAAAAACTCAAATCAAAGGTCAAAATAATTTCAGCGTTGAAGATTATAGTGGACGTAATTTAGTATTTGGTATTCGTGAATTTGCAATGGTAGCTATTCTAAACGGGATGACTTTACATAAAGGTGTTAAAGTTTCAGCTGGTGGATTCTTAGTTTTTTCTGATTATTTCAAAGCAGCTGTAAGAATGGCTTGTTTAATGAAATTACCAATTATCTTACCATTATCACATGACTCTATTGCTGTTGGAGAAGATGGTCCAACACATCAACCAATTGAACAATTTGCAATGTTAAGATCAATTCCAAATATGCATGTTATTCGTCCAGGTGATGCTGTAGAAATGGCTGCGGCATGGAAATTAGCAATTGAATCAAAAGAAAATCCTACTGCTCTTATTTTAACAAGACAAAATGTTGAAACAATGGCAGGAAGTTCAGTAGAAGGTGTTTCAAAAGGTGCCTATATCATTGGTAAAGAAGAAAAACAATGTGATGCAATTATTATTGCATCAGGCTCAGAAGTTAATCTTGCAATGAATGCAAAAACTGAATTACTTAAAAAAGGGATTGATGTCCGTGTTGTATCAATGCCATGTCAAGAAATCTTTGATCAACAAGATAAAGCTTATAAACAATCTGTTTTACCAAATGATGTACGTAAACGTTTATCAGTAGAAATGGCAAGTTCATTTGGATGGCATAAATATGTTGGTTTAGATGGTATTGTGATGTCGATTGATGAATTTGGAAGAAGTGCACCAGCTAATCAAGTGATTGAATCATTTGGGTTTACTGTAGATAAAGTTGTTGAAAATGTTGAAAAATTAGTAAAATAAGGGTCTAGCCCTTATTTTTTTTACAAATTTCTCCATCACATCATGATATGATGTTTTTGGTGATGAACATGAAATATATTATTTATGAATACGCAACAGGAATGGAAAAACTTTTTGAACAATATCCTCATTTAAAAGATTATTTTGATAGTTTGACATTGGATAATAATTATTTGATTAAACTTATGGAATGTGCTTATAAAAATGTTGATTATTTAAACGATGTTATTTACAGTGCCCTTAGTAAACGGCAAGAATATCATCGTATTGGGCATTTACATATTTTTGAAAATCAACTAACTCATGAAATTATTCATTTAGAAGTAAAAAAGTATGCTATTGAAGTCGAATCTAGGGATAAAAACAATATATTCTTCGATATTCTCTATCATAATTTAAAAAGTTATGTTATAATAAACGGGAATTTGTAAAGGGAGGTATTATTGAATGTTATATGCTATTCTTGGATTAATCGTTGGATTAATTGCCGGATTCTTTGCGTCTCGTTATTTCTTTAAAAAACAATTACAAAAAAATCCACCTATCAATGAAAAAATGATTCGTGCTATGTATATGGAAATGGGAAGAAAACCAAGTGAGGCTCAAATTAAAAGAATTATGGCTTCAGTGAAATCACAATATAAATAAGGGGATACCCTTATTTTTATTTATATGAAAATATATATTACGCGCCACTCACTTACTACATGGAACGAAGAAAAAAGATTACAAGGATGGAAAAACTCTGATCTTACAAAACAAGGTTTAGAAGATGCTAAGCGTTTAGGAAATTATTTAAAGAATCAATCTTTTGATGGAATTTATTCCTCACCTTTAAAGCGTGCTAAAGAAACAGCACAGTTGATTTTTCCAAATAAAACGATTATTGAAGATGATCGTTTAAAGGAAATGAATTTTGGAGATTATGAAGGCAAATTTATCGATGAATTAAAAAAAGAAAAAGATTATTATACTTTATGGAATGAACCACAAGGTGACTTTTCTATTAAAAATGGAGAAACATATCAGGAAGTTGTTGATCGAGTATTAGATTTTATTGAAGAAAAATACAAGGAAAATAAAAAATGTATTTTTATTACAATACATGGAATGTTATTTACTGTTTTAAATGGTCTGTTTTTAAATCTTCCAATTGAACATTTTAATGAAGTCAATCAAAATATTGTACGAGGTTGTTCATTATCGTTATTTGAGTATAATGGGAAAGAATTTAAAATTGATTATATTGGGAAAGATGATTTTCTTGAATCTAGAAAGACAAAAATAAGTTATAAATAAAAGATTAGCATTTTTTTGCTAATCTTTTTACATCCATTGGATTTTTGATTCAGTATGATTTTTAATGCGTTTTATATTTTCTTTATGTCTATAAACAAGAAGAATAACTGCAAAAGTCATACAAATTTTTGCTGTCAAAGGTAAATCAAGAAATGGCGTAATTGCTAAAACAATTAATGATGTTGAAATAGAAGAAAGTGAAACATATTTCGAAATTTTTAAAACGGATAAAAACACAATGATTGCAACTATTGCATAAAGTGGTTCAATACATAAAAAATATCCTAAACACGTTGAAACAGCTTTACCACCTCTAAATCCAGCGAAAATTGGATAACAGTGTCCAAAAATACATGCCAATCCAGCAATATACTTAATATCTGGATTTAAATTCAACTTTCCAGCAAGAAAATAACTTATATAATAAACAAGAACAGCTTTTAAAGCATCGAGAATAATTACAGACATTCCAGCTTTTTTTCCAAGAACTCGTCCTGCGTTTGTTCCACCTAAATTTCCTGAACCACTCTCTCTAACATCTGTATTATAGAAAACTTTTCCAATAACAAGGGCAAAAGGAATAGATCCATAAAAATAACCCAATAGAATTAATAAAATTTCATACACTTTCATCACCAAAACCCATTATACTGTTATCTAATAAAATTGCAATTAAACTTTGAAAAAAAACGAGAGTATTGATATAATAAGGCAAGTGTAATAAAGGAGTGAATGATATGTCAAAAAATACATATGATGAGTCGAATATTCAAATCCTCGAAGGACTAGAAGCAGTTCGTAAAAGACCAGGAATGTATATTGGTTCTACAGATAGTCGAGGATTGCATCACCTTGTATGGGAAATTGTAGATAACGCAATAGATGAAGCTCTTTCTGGCTATGGTGATCTCATCGAAGTCACAATATGTAAAGATAATAGCATTAAAGTACAAGATCATGGTCGAGGTATGCCTACAGGGATGCATGCTTCAGGAAGACCTACAACGGAAGTCATTCTTACAATTCTTCATGCCGGTGGTAAATTTTCTGAAGAGGGTGGTTATAAAACTTCAGGAGGACTTCATGGTGTTGGGGCCTCTGTTGTTAATGCCTTATCTCATTGGTTAGAGGTAACGGTCTGCCGTGATGGTAAAATTTTCCAACAACGCTTTGAAGAAGGTGGAGAAAAAATTGGAAAACTTAAAACAATTGGTAAAACAAAAGAAACAGGTACATTGATTCATTTTTTGCCTAATGACCAAATTTTTTCAACAACTGAATTTAATTATAAAACAATAAGCGAACGTTTAAGAGAAAGTGCTTTTCTTTTAAAAGGAATCAAAATTGTTTTAAAAGATGAACGTACAGGAAAAATGGACGAATTCCATTTTGAAAATGGTTTAGAAGCATTTATTGATTATTTAAATACAAATAAAGATGTGTTGCATCCAATAATTTCAATCGAAGGACAACAAAATGGTTTAGAAGCTGATATTGCTTTACAGTTTACTTCGGGATATCAAGAAACAACACTTTCATTTGTTAACCTAGTAAGAACGGGTGATGGTGGAACTCATGAAACAGGATTTAAAACAGGGCTTACAAAAACGTTTAATGAATACGCTCGAAAATATGGTTTATTAAAAGAAAAAGATAAAAATTTAGAAGGAAATGATGTCCGTGAAGGTTTATCTGCCATCATTTCTGTTAAAGTTCCTGAACACCTTCTCCAATTTGAAGGACAAACTAAATCCAAATTAGGAACACCCGAAGCCAGAAATATTGTTGATAGTATTGTTTATGAAAAACTTTCTTATTTTTTAGAAGAAAATAAAGAAATTGCGGATAATTTAGTCAAGAAAATGATCAAGGCTGCTCAAGTAAGAGATGCTGCCAGAAAAGCAAGAGAAGCCGCTAGAAAAGGAAAAGGAACAAGACAAGAAAGAATTTTAAGTGGGAAACTTGCGCCAGCTCAAACAAAAAATAAAAAGAAAAATGAGCTTTATCTTGTCGAAGGAGATTCTGCCGGTGGTAGTGCAAAACAAGGACGAGATCGTAAATATCAAGCAATTTTGCCTTTAAGAGGTAAGGTGTTGAACAGTGAAAAGGTTTCTTTACAAGATATTTTAAAAAATGAAGAACTTGCAACTTTAATTAATACAATTGGTGCGGGATTTGGTGCTGATTTTAAAGTAGAAGACAGTCATTATGATAAAATTATTATTATGACCGATGCTGATACCGATGGGGCACATATTCAAATTTTATTATTGACTTTCTTCTATCGCTATATGAAAGATTTAATTACAGCTGGAAAAGTTTATATTGCTTTACCACCTCTTTATAAGGTTTCTAAAAAAAGTGGTAAAAAAGAAGAAGTTATTTATTGTTGGGAAGATTATGAACTTGAAGAAGCCAAAAAGAAAATTGGACGTGGCTATAATGTACAACGTTACAAAGGTCTTGGTGAAATGAATGCTTCTCAATTATGGGAAACAACAATGGATCCTGAAACAAGAACATTAATCCAAGTTTCTATTGAAGATGCCGCTGTTGTTGAAAGAAATGTTACTGTTTTAATGGGTGATAAAGTAGAACCAAGACGTGAATGGATTGAACAAAATGTTCAATTCAGTTTAGAAGATAATTATCAAATTTAGGAGGTTAGCATGAGCGATAAAAAAATTGTAATGAATTTAGAAGCGATTATGGGAGACCGCTTTGGAAAATATTCAAAATACATTATACAAGAACGTGCACTTCCTGATGTGCGAGATGGTTTAAAACCAGTACAACGAAGAATATTATATTCCATGAACAAAGAAGGAAATACTTATAACAAACCTTATCGTAAATCAGCAAAAACAGTTGGAAATGTTATTGGTAACTATCATCCTCATGGAGATATTTCTGTATATGATGCGATGGTGCGTCTTTCACAAGAATGGAAAATTCGTGCACCACTTATTGATATGCAAGGAAATAATGGTTCGATTGATAATGACCCAGCTGCTGCAATGCGTTATACAGAAGCGAGATTATCACCTATTGCAAGTGAATTATTAAGAGATTTAGATAAAGATACTGTTTTAATGTCTTTAAACTTTGATGATACCGAATATGAACCTACAGTGTTACCAGCTGCTTATCCTAACTTATTAGTTAATGGCTCTACTGGTATTTCAGCAGGGTATGCTACAGATATACCACCACACAATTTACAAGAAGTCATAGATGCAACGATTCATCGTATTAAATATCCTCATTGTTCTCTTGATAAATTAATGGAATTTATCAAAGGACCTGATTTTCCTACAGGAGCAATTGTCGAGGGTATTGACGGAATTAGAAATGCTTTTGAAAAAGGTAAAGGAAAAGTTATTGTTCGCGCGAAAACAGAAATTGTTGAACAAAAGAATATGAATCAAATTGTAGTTACTGAAATTCCTTATGAAGTGAATAAAGCAGAACTTGTTCGTAAAATTGATGAAATTCGTTTTAATAAAAATATCGATGGCATCTTAGAAGTAAGAGATGAATCAGATAGAGAAGGATTACGTGTTGTTATTGATTTAAAGAAAACTGTAAATGTTCAAAATACACTCAATTATTTTTATAAAAATACCGATCTTCAAAAAAATTATAATTACAATATGGTGGCTATTAAAGATAAACGCCCTGTTTTAATGGGAATTGTTGATATTTTAGATGGTTACATTGACCATCAAATTGATGTTGTTACAAGAGCTAGTCTTTATGATTTAAGTAAAGCCAATGAACATTTACACATTGTTGATGGACTTATTAAAGCTATTTCTATTTTAGATGATGTTGTAAAAACAATTAGAAGTTCAAAAGATAAGGCGGATGCCAAAAAGAATTTAATTTTAGAATATCAATTTTCTGAAAAACAAGCAGAAGCTATTGTTATGTTACAACTTTATCGTTTAACAAATACAGATATTGTTTCATTACAAGAAGAAAAGGCGGAACTTGAAAAACGTATTCATGAACTTAATGAAATATTAGATAGTGATGATGTTTTAAGAAATGTTATTATTAAAAGATTAAGAGAAATCAAACAAAAATATCCAATGCCTCGATTAACACAAATCAAGGAAAAAGTAAGTGAAGTAAAAATTGATGAAAAAGCAATGATCATTTCTGAAGATATTTACGTTTCTATTACAAGAGATGGTTATATTAAACGTATTTCTCAACGCTCAATCAATGCCAGTACAAATATACCATTTGGTAAAAAAGATGATGATATTTTAATTTCACTCTATAAAGCAAATACACTAAGTCATTTATTGCTTTTTACAAATAAAGGAAATTATTTATTTGTACCTGTTCATAAGATTGAAGAATTTAAATGGAAAGATCTTGGTAAACATGTGAGCTATTTAGTTAAAGTTAATTCAGATGAAAAGATTATTTCAACTATTTTAGTAAAAGATTTTAATCTTCCATTATATGTTTTATTAGCTACTAAAAATGGTCAAATTAAAAGAACACTTTTAAAAGATTTCGAAGTAACACGTTATTCAAAATCAATTATGTGTATGAAAGTAAAAGATAACGACGAAATTGTAAGTGCAAAGCTTACGGACGATCATCAAGGAATCTTTATTGCAACACGTGCTGGTTATGGTGGATTATATAGCGAAAAAGAAGTTTCTGTTATTGGTTTAAAAGCAGCGGGAATTAAAGCTTTAAATTTAAAAGATGATACTATTCAATCAGTAGAGACTTTCAATCCAATGGAAACCTACTCAATCATGCTTTTTAGTGAAGATGGTCAAATGAAAAGATTAAAACTAAGTGATGTACCGGCATGTAAACGTACTACAAAAGGTATAACACTTTATAAGAACTTGAAAACAAAAACAATCTATGTTCATAGTGCGCTTATTATGAAAAATAAAGATGAAGCCAAAGTTTATACAGATCAAGAAACATATGATTTAAAAACAACTGATTTTAATTACGCTACTTTAGAATCAAGGTTTTCATCTTTTATCAAATTGAAAAAGGGTGAACATATTCAATGTGTTTTAAAAGACCATTCTTATTCAACAAGTGATTATGATACTTTAAAAGAAAATAAATCTGAAGAAGTATTAGAAGTAAAAGAAGTCAAAGAAAAAACATTATTAGATGATTATGATATTCAAGAAATAGAAACACCAAAGAATCATAAGACATCTATCAAAAAAGAAATGACTACTAAATATGAAAAAATTAGTTTAGAAGATATTTTAAAAGATGATAACTTTTAGAAAAAGACGTTAATCGTCTTTTTCTTTATTTATATAACATTTTAATAATTTAATAAGTGCTTTTTTTTCAATACGAGAAACATAGGATCTAGAGATATGATATTCTTTTGCAATCTCATTTTGCGTCATTTTATCATAATTATTTAAGCCATAACGTTTAGAAAGAATATCTTGTTCTTTTGGAGTCAATATATGAAAAATATTTAAAAAGGTATCGATATTATCTTTTTGATAAATTTGATCAATAATAGGTTTTTCTTTGTTATCAATTAATTCTTCTAAGACGATTTCACTGCCATCGCGGTCTACACCAATCACTTCATTTAAAGAAACTTCTAAGTTTAGTTTTTTATTCTTTCTTAAATGCATAAGTATTTCATTTTCAATACATTTTGATGCATAAGTAGCAAGTTTTGTTTTTTTATCAAGAGAATAGCTGTCAATAGCTTTTATTAAGCCAATCGTTCCAATTGAAATTAAATCTTCTTGTAAATCTTTATTGTTATTATATTTTTTAGCAATATGTGCAACAAGCCTTAAATTTTTTTCAATAAGCAAATCTCTTGCGTTTTTATCGCCTTGTTCTTTCTTTTCTAAATAAAATCGTTCTTCTTTTGCGCTAAGGGGTAAATCAAAAGTTTTTGATTTTATATAGGAAATAAAATAGGCGTTGTTTAAGAGTGCTAAAAGTAAAGAAAACACAAAATCACCTCTCTATATTTAATGCAAAATAATACAAAAAATGATAAATAAATTTATTGTTTGTTTTGCTTAACTTTTCTTTAAAAATCTAGTATAATAGGGTACAATTGTTATGTGAAAAAGAGAGGTATTTTATGGAAGAATTAAGATGCTATGGCTGTGGAGCAATCATTCAAAGTGATGATGAAAAAAAAGTAGGGTATGTCCCTAAAAACGCTTTAAGTAGAAACGAAGTTTTATGTAAAAGATGTTTTAAGTTAAAGAATTATCATCAATTACAAGAAACAAATTTAACAGATGATGATTTTTTAGAAATTTTAAATAAAATAGGTGAACGAGATTGTTTAGTTGTTTATATGGTAGATTTATTTGATTATAATGGAAGTTTAATTCAAGGACTAGCAAGACATGTTAATTATAATGATTTGTTAGTGATTGGAAATAAAAGAGATATTCTTCCGAAATCAATCAAAGATACAAAAATCATTCATTGGCTACGTAGACAACTTAAATTAGAAGGGATTAAGCCTGTCGATGTATTGCTTACAAGTGGTAAGAAGAATTATCATTTAGATGAATTGATGGCGATGATTGATCAATATCGTAAAGGACGAGATGTTTATGTTGTAGGTGCTACAAATGTTGGAAAATCATCACTCATCAACGCTTTATTAAAAGCTTATAGTAATGAAAATGAAAATTTAATTACAACAAGTGAGTTTCCAGGTACAACATTAGATTTAATTGAAATTCCCTTAGATGAACATTCTTCTATTTATGATAGTCCAGGAATTGTTAATAGACATCAAATAGCTCATATTGTTGATGAAAAAGAACTACAAAACATTTTACCACAAAGTGAATTAAGACCGGTGAATTATCAGTTAAATAGCCAACAAACTCTTTATTTTGGTGGTTTGGCTCGTCTTGATTTTATAACGGGTGAAAGAACATCTTTAGTATGTTATTTCCATCGAAGATTACAAATTCATCGTACGAAATTAGAAAAAGCAGATGAATTATATAATCGTCATATGACATTAAAACCTGAACCAAAAGAAAAAAGAAATATTCAATCTTTTAAAACATATCAATTTAAATTACCAAAAGGAAAAGTCGATATTGTTATATCAGGGCTTGGTTTTGTAACGATGAATTGTCCTGATGCAATTATAGAAGTAAAAACACCAGAAAATGTTGGTGTCTTTATAAGAGAAGCATTAATATAAAGGAGATAAGAAATGTTAACAGGAAAACAAAAAAGATTTTTAAGACATGAAGCACATCATTTAAATGCTATTTTCCAAATTGGAAAAGATGGTCTTCATGAAACACAAATTATTGGAATTGATGAAGCACTTGAATCAAGAGAACTTATGAAGGTAAAAATTTTAGAAAGTTGTCAACAGGATAAAAATGAAATTGCTAGTGAGTTATCTTTAAAACTTGATGCAGAAATTGTCCAAATTTTAGGGCGCACAATTATTTTATATCGTGAAAGTGAAAAGGAAATTTATCGTTTACCATGAAAATAGGAATTATTGGTGGTTCGTTTGATCCTTTCCATTTAGGACACAAACGCATTATTAATGAAACAATTTCTAAATTAAATCTTGATAAGATGCTCATTATGCCAACAAAGCACAACCCTTGGAAAGATGATTGTGTTGCTAATGACAAACAACGTATTGCTATGATTCATTTGACAATGGAAGGAAACAAACAATATGAAATATCTCGTATTGAACTTGATAATCCAACAAATGAAAAAAATTATACGATTGATACAATTAAAACTTTAAAACAACTTTATCCAAGTGATGAACTTTATTTTATTATGGGAATGGATCAAGCAAGTCAATTTGACAAATGGAAGTGTGCTCAAGAAATTTCTCAAGAAGTACAACTCGTTGCTTTTGGTAGAGTTGGCTATCAAATAAATGAAAATATAAATACATATCATTTTAAATTCATTGAAACAAAAGAAACAGATGAATCGAGCACCGCTTTGAAAAAAGGAAAAAGAAATGTTGTAGATAAAAAAGTTCTTATGTATGCTTTTCGACATGGACTCTATTTAGAAAACTTTGTAAGAAAATATATGTCTAAAAAACGTTTTGATCATACCTGTTCCGTAGCTAAACTTGCAAGAAAATTTGCAAACTGTAATGGGGTAGATGGAACAAAGGCTTATATTGCGGGAATGCTTCATGATATTGCTAAAGAAATGGATCGTGATGAAGAAATGCATTTAATGAAGGAATACTATCCTCAATTTGTCTTAAAACCAAGACCAATTTATCATCAATGGCTTTCTACTTATTTAGCTAAGAAAGATTTTTATATTGAAGATGAAGCTATTTTGCAGGCAATTACCAATCATACAACGGCTTCGATGGAAATGTCTAAACTTGATATGTGTGTTTATTGTGCGGATAAATTAGATCCTTTAAGGGGATATGATTCTTCCAAACAAATTGCTTTATGTAAAGAAGATATTTTAGAAGGATTTAAAGGTGAACTAGTTAATTTTTATAATTTTTCTAAAGAAAAAAATAGAGATATTGATGAATGTTTTTTTGATGTATATCAAAAGTATTGTAAAGGAGATTGTAATGAATAAATTAAAAACTATTGTTAAAGTATTAGATGAGAAACTTGCAAATGATATTATTGTTATTGATATGTCAATTGATAGTCCAATTTGTGATTATTTTGTTATTGCAAGTGCAAGTAATGAAAGATTATTATTAGCTTTAAAAGATCATATTGAAGAAGCTTGTGATAAAGAAGGATATTTTGTTAAAAATATCGAAGGTAGAAAAAATAGTAAATGGATTTTAATGGATTATGGAGATATTATTGTTCATTTATTTGATACTGAAGAAAGAAAAAATTACGGGATTGAAAAATTGTGGTCTGATAAACCCGTTATTTCGATTGAGGATATTTTATAATGTCTTATGAAGCTTTTGCTTATTACTATGACAGTTTGATGGATCAAGAGTTTTATAATGATTACATACAGTTTATCAACAAACATGTAAAAAAATATCAAACTGTTTTAGAACTTGGCTGTGGAACAGGAGAAATTGCAATTCGTTTAGCACACTTAGGGAAAAATGTTTGTGCAACAGATATTTCAAAAGATATGCTCGAGGTTGCTAAATATAAGTGTATTGATTTTAAAGTAGATGTCATGCTTTCACGTGTTGATATGTGTGATTTTGTTGTTGATACAAAGCTTGATTTAATTTTATGTTTATGTGATTCTTTAAATTATGTAACAAATTTAAAAGATGTTAAAAATGTTTTCCAAAATACATATGATGCCCTAAAAAAAGATGGTACATTTATCTTTGATGTTGATTCAATGTATAAAATGGAAAAAATTTTAGCTAATTATGATGAAGAAAATGATGATGAAGATTTTTATTTTCATTGGCATGTTGATCATCTAGAAAAAGGATCTGTCAAACATAGTGTAGAAATCATTGATAAAGTTAATCAAGAACGTGTTTATGAAGAACATTTACAAAAAACCTTTGATATCGAAATTTATCGTGATTTACTTGAAAAAGTAGGATTTAAAGAAATCGAAGTTTATAGTGATTTTAACGTATATAATGAAGAATGTGAAAGAAATATTTTTGTTTGTAAGAAAGGATAAACTATGATTGGAATAATTGGTGCAATGCAAGAAGAAGTTTCAGCTTTATTGAATAAAGCTGAAATAACAAAAGAAAATAAACTATTAGATACTGTTTTTTATGAAGGCATTATTGAAGGAAAAGAAGTTGTTATTTTACAAGGTGGAATTGGTAAAGTTAATTCAGCAATTTGCGTTTCTCTTCTACTTACAAATTATGACATTGATTATGTTATTAACATTGGTTCTGCTGGTGGATTAAAACAAGAACAAAATGTTGGAGATGTGGTTGTATCAAATGCGGTAGCCTATCATGATGTTGATTTATCTGCTTTTGCAAGACCACAAGGTGAATTACCAGATTTACCTCGTTTTATTACTGCAGATAAAGGACTTGTAAAAAAGGCATCTCAAATTTTAGATGGTATGGGTATTCAAGAAAATGTTGGTCTTATTGTATCGGGAGATCAATTTATCAGTCAAGAAAATCAGGTGTCTAAAATAAAGAATGATTTTCCAAAAGCTTTGTGTAGTGAAATGGAAGCGGCATCTGTAGGACATACATGTTATAAATATAATATTCCATTTATCATTACACGCTCACTTTCTGATGTTTTTGGTAAAGGGGATTCGTCTATTCAATTTGACGAATATTTAAAAGTAGCAAGTGAGCAATCAGCACGTTTATGTATTGAACTTATTAAAGATTAAGGATACTCTTTATGAAAAAAGAAGATATAGAATTACTAGCTCCTGCAGGAAGTTTTGATGCTTTAAAAGCGGCTGTTCAAAATGGAGCCAATGCCATTTATTTAGGTGGCCAAAAATTTGGTGCACGAGCTTTTGCACATAATTTTGACTATGAGGCTTTGAAACAAGCAGTAAATTATTGTCATCTTAGAAATGTGAAATTATATGTTACAGTTAATACACTTTATACAAATCAACAAATTGAAGATATTATATCTTATATTCAGTACTTATATGAAATCAACGTAGATGCTTTAATTATTCAAGATATGGGTCTATTTCATTTAATAAAAAATAATTTTCCTGATATTGAAATACATATGTCTACGCAAGCTAGTGTACGAAACCTAGAAGGGGTTAAATACTTTGAAGAACAACAGGTTGATCGCGTTGTTTTAGCTAGGGAAATGTCTATCAAAGAAATTTCTGAAATTTGTCATAATTGTGATATTGATATTGAAGTTTTTGTTCATGGTGCTTTATGCATGTCATATTCAGGACAATGTTTAATGTCTTCAATGATTGCAAAACGTAGTGGGAATAAAGGAGAATGTGGACAACCTTGTCGACTTCCTTATCAATTAAAAGAAGATAATAAAATTGTTTCCTTACATGATCGTTATCTTTTATCTCCTAAAGATTTATGCAGTATTGAAAATGTTGATCAGCTTATTGAAGCAGGTATAAAATCATTTAAAGTAGAAGGGCGTATGAAACGTCCAGAATATGTTGGCGAAGTTATAAAAGCTTATAGAAAAGCGATTGATACTTATTTTTTAAAACAAAAAAAATCTGTTGAAACAGATATATTAAATATGAAAAAGGTTTTCAATAGAGGATTCACTAAAGGATTTTTATTTAATAATTCTTTAGAACTTGCTAAAAAAATACCTGGTAACCAAGGTGTTAAAATAGGCAAAATGGTTGAATATTCTCCAAAGAAAAAACTTCTTCAAATTTTATTAGAAGAAGAACTTTATCAAGGAGATCGTATTTATTTTCCTAAAGATGATTTTACAAGAACTATTACAAAACTATACAAAAAGGGAAAACTTGTAAATCATGGTAAAAAGGGTGATCTAGTTGCAATTGAATTAGATACACGTTTAAAAATGCAAGATGTTTTTAGAGTTGTTGATTCAAAGATTGTTAGTCAAACAGAGCAATTTTTAAAACAAGAACATGTTAAACTTCCTGTTCAAATGTCACTAGATGGTGTGATTCATTCGCCAATTACTCTAACTTTAACTTATAAAAAAGAGAAGGTTACTGTTAAGAGTGATGCAATCATCGAAGAAGCCTATAAAACACCGTTATCAAAGGAAAGAATTTTAGAACAATTATCTAAATTAGGAAATACAACTTTTACTTTAGATATAATTCGTATTCATTTCCCTGAAAATGGAACTTTTCCAATTAAAGAACTGAATAACTTAAGACGTGAAGCAATTTCAAAATTAGAAACAGCACTTGTTGATAAAACAAGAGAAAGAAAAGATATTCATTTGCATAAATATCAATCAAAAAAACATGCCTTAAAAGGAATTGTTTTACAAGTAAATAATCTTTGTCAATTAGAAGGTATTGATTTAAGTGAAGTTAAAGAAGTATTTGTTCCATTTTATCAATATAAAGGCCAAAATGACAAATATGTGCCTTATGTTCCATTTTTATATGATGAAAATCAATTTAAAGAATTTCTAAATTCTGATTACTATCATTTGTGTAATAAAATACAAGTAAATGACTTTGGAGCACTTCATCAAATAAAAGATAAAGAAATTGTTTTAGGATATCACATGAATGTTAATAACAATTTGACAGCTATTGAATTTAATCAGTCTTTTGTTGTTCCTTATGAACTTTCAAAAAAATATATTCAAGACTATTGTATTGATAAAGAAATTTACTTTACGGGATATTCACAAATCAAGAATATGAATATGAAACATTGTATTATTTCTGATTATCATTTTTCAAAGAAAGTAAAAAATTGTCAAATGTGTAAAAAACATCATTATTCATTGATTGATCGTAAATCAAAAGAATTTAAAATTATAACAGATAACTATTGCAATAATTACATTATTCATTCTCATCGTTTTTATTTTGATCAGATTCAAACATTAAACGTAGATTATTTACTACTTAATTTTATTGACGAATCTCATGATGAAATAGAAAGAATTATTGTCGATTTTAAATCTATTATTCAAGGAAATAAAAGCATAGAAAAAAGAAAGTATGACACTTTTTTAGGTTATTTTTCAGATTAATCACTTTTTTGATATTTTCTATTTGTTAGAAATAAAAAGAGTTTTTTATATTTTTAATTTGTAATTGAATGTAATTCATGAAAATGCTAAAATTTTTGTAAGGAGGATCGGTGATTATATGGCAATAGATATTGAATTAGCGAAACGTTTACGCTCATATCGTAATTTTAAACACTTAACACAAAAAGATGTAGCAATGCATCTTAATGTTCCTCATTCAGCAATTTCAGATATAGAAAATGGTAAACGTGATATTACAGTTAGTGAATTAAAAGTTTTTTCTAATTTATATGGAAGAAGTGTCGAGGAAATAATTAGTGGCAAGAAATATGATTATTACAACATTGCCAATATCGCACGTCTACTTACTGAACTTACAGATGACGACTTGAAAGAAGTAATGTTTATTATTGAATATAAAAGAAAAAGAAATGAAGAACGTCAAAAAAATAAATAAAAAATTCAAATTATTTAGCAAATAATTTGAATTCATTTAAAATATCTTGATCTTTATCGATAACAGATTGAGGTATTTTTTTTAATGTTCTAGAATCATAAAAAGTAACTTCTATTTTATGGTTGATTTCAACAATTGCATAGCTTCCACATTCACTTAATCCCCGATTAAACATGATACTTCCAGGATTAACGAAGAGAATGTTTTCAAATTTTTCAATATGTGGAACATGCGTGTGTCCATGAAAACATATTGAAATATTTTTTTTGTTGATATACCTTGATAGTTCATCATACCCTTTGTAGACATGAAAAGTGTGACCATGACAGATAAATATTTCACCCAAAGGAGTTTTAAAAGTCATTTCTAATGGTAAAAAATCTTCATCATGATTTCCTTGAACAATAACATCAAATAATTTTAAAAAAGAACTTTTTTTATCAAAATGACAATCTCCGCAATGAATTGCAGCATCATAAGTTATATTTTTTAAAACAAATTCTAATTCTTTATCATATCCGTGACTATCACTTACAACAAGTAGTCTCATAAAAAACCTCCAATATATCAATATAAAATATATTATACATTTTTTTATAAAAAAATCCATTTTCTGAAATAGAAAAAAATAAGCGGAAAGGGTTTACATTTATTTCTATAATTGGTAAAATAAGTTTAGTTAAGAAATGAGAAGGAGTGTTAAAAAATGAAACAAATTTTATTAGTTTGTTCAGCTGGTATGTCTACTAGTTTATTAGTAACAAAAATGGAAGGTGCTGCTAAAGATGCAGGTTATGAAGCAAAAATCTTTGCATTACCATTTTCTGATGCACCAAGAGTATTAGAAGATGTTGATGTTATCTTACTTGGCCCACAAGTTAGATTCCAAAAAGGTGCTATTGAAAAATTAGCAGCTGGTCGTAAAAAAGGACCTATCCCAGTTGAAGTCATTGACATGAGAGATTATGGTACAATGAATGGTAAAGCTGTTTTCGAAATGGCTAGAAAATTAATCGGAGATTAATTAAATAAAATATATTAAAAAAGATTATTTTAATAATCTTTTTTATAAATTAGTTAAGGAAGGTATTAAATATTATGAAAAAAATTATGTTAGTATGTGCTGCAGGTATGTCTACTAGTTTATTAGTAACAAAAATGGAAAAAGCTGCTGCTGCAATGGGAGATGAAGTAGAAATCTTCGCATTACCTATTTCTGAAGGTGAAAAAAGAGTTGGAGATGTAGATTGTATTTTACTTGGCCCACAAGTTAGATTCCAAAAAAATACCATTGAAAAAGCTATGGATGCTGCTGGTGTAAGCAAACCATGTGACGTAATCGATATGAAAGATTATGGAATGATGAATGGTGAAGCTGTTTACAAAAAAGCTAAAGCTATGATGGGTGAATAATTTCATTTATAAAGGTGGCTGGTTGACAGTCACTTTTTTTACCCTTTTTTATTTTTAAAAGCTATGATATAATAACTAAAAATATAAAAATAGGGGGATACTTTATGGAAAAAGGCATTATTACTGTTGTAGGCGAGGATCAGGTTGGTATTATTGCGAAAGTATGTACATATTTAGCAGAAAACAAGTTAAATATCTTAGATATTTCGCAAACAATTATTCAAGGATACTTTAATATGATGATGATTATTGAATTACAAAACTCATCAAAGGATTTTGGGCTTATTTGTGATGAGCTTGAAAATTTAGGAAAAGAAATTGGTGTGAATATTAAATTACAACATGAAAATATTTTCAATAAAATGCATCGTATTTAAAGGAGAAGAAGAATGATTAATTTATTTGAAGTCACAGAAACAAATAAAATGATTGAGCAAGAAAATTTAGATGTTAGAACAATTACTATTGGTATAAGTTTGCTCGATTGTATGGATCACGATATTGATGTTTTATGTCAAAATATTTATAAAAAAATTACTAGTATAGCAAAAGATCTTGTAAAAACAGGTGAAGAAATTGAAAGAAAATACGGTATTCCAATTGTAAATAAACGTATTTCTATTACACCTATTGGTTTTGTTGGAGCAAATGCATGTAAATCGCCAAAAGATTTTGTTAAAATTGCAAAAACTCTTGATCAATGTGCCCATGAATTAAAAGTTAACTTTATTGGGGGATATAGTGCTATTGTATCTAAAGGGATGACAAATGCAGAAAAAATGCTAATTGAATCTATTCCTGAAGCAATGAAAGTTACACAAAACGTATGTAGTTCTGTTAATGTTGGATCAACAAAAACAGGTATAAATATGGATGCTGTAAAAATGTTAGGGAAAATTATTAAAGATACTGCAGAAATTACAAAAGAAGATGACTCAATTGGATGTGCTAAACTAGTTGTGTTATGTAATGCACCTGATGACAATCCATTTATGGCAGGTGCCTTTCATGGTGTAAGCGAAGCGGATTGTATTATTAATGTTGGGGTCAGTGGACCAGGTGTTGTTAAAAATGCTATTAATAAATGCAATGGAAAAGATTTTGGTGAGTTGTGTGAAACTATTAAAAAAACTGCATTTAAAATCACTCGTGTTGGTCAATTAGTTGCTCAAGAAGCATCAAAGATGCTTAATATTCCATTTGGAATTATTGATTTATCTTTAGCTCCAACACCTGCCGTTGGTGATAGTATTGCTGATTGTTTAGAAGGAATGGGTTTAGCTTCTGTTGGTGCTCCTGGTACAACAGCTGCACTTGCCATTTTAAACGATCAAGTTAAAAAAGGTGGCGTTATGGCTTCTTCATATGTAGGTGGATTAAGTGGTGCTTTTATCCCTGTAAGTGAAGATCAAGGAATGATCAATGCCGTTGAAAGAGGAGCACTTACACTTGAAAAATTAGAAGCAATGACTTGTGTGTGCAGTGTAGGATTAGATATGATTGCAATTCCTGGAAAAACTTCTGCTACAACAATTTCTGGTATCATTGCTGATGAAATGGCTATTGGTATGATTAATCAAAAAACAACGGCTGTTAGAATTATACCAGTTGCTGGTAAAGATGTTGGTGATACTGTTGAATTTGGTGGATTATTAGGTTATGCACCAATCATGCCAGTAAATAATTTTGATTGTTCTGAGTTTATTAATCGTGGAGGAAGAATCCCTGCACCAATTCATAGTTTTAAAAATTAGAGTTTTACTCTAATTTTTTTCTATAAAAAAATATTGACGATAATAAATTCGCATTATACAATAAAAACATCACGGGGGTATATTATGATTCATCAAGATAGAGAATTACATGAAGAATGCGGTGTTTTTGGTGTTGTAGGACATCAAGATGCAGCTCAAATTTGTTATTATGGTTTACATAGTTTACAACATAGGGGGCAAGAAGCTGCTGGTATTTGTTGTGAATGTAATAGTAAAATGAATATTTATAAAGGTGAAGGCCTTGTAACTGAAGTTTTTGATCAAGATAAATTGAAAAATTTAAATGGTAATGTTGCAATTGGACATGTTCGTTATTCAACTGCTGGTGGTGGTGGTTTAGCTAATGTACAACCATTTGTTTTCCGTACAATGGAAGGTTCAATGAGTATTTGTCATAATGGGAATTTAGTAAATGCAAATATTTTAAAACAAGAACTGGAAGATCAAGGAAGTATTTTTTCTTCTACTTCAGATACAGAAGTTTTAGGCCATTTAATTAAAAGACAAGAAGGACATATGATTGATCGAATCTGTGCTTCTTTAGATAAATTAGATGGTGCATTTGCCTTTTTAGTTATGCTTGAAGGACGTATTTATGCAGCAAGAGATAAATACGGTTTAAGACCTCTTTCTATTGGAATATTATCTAATGGTGCTTATGTGTTTGCATCTGAAACATGTGCTTTAGATGTTATTGGTGCTAAATTTGTACGTGACGTAGAACCAGGTGAAATTGTTCGTGTAAAAGATGGCAAATTACTTAGTAAAACTTATACAAAAGATTCATTACAAGACAAAATTTGTGCAATGGAATACATTTATTTTTCTAGACCTGATAGTAATTTAGATGGTATTAATGTACATACAACACGTAAACTTGCAGGTAAACAACTCTATTATGAAAATCCTATTGAAGCAGATGTTGTTATCGGAGTTCCTGATTCCTCTATTTCAGCTGCTATCGGTTATGCTGAAGCTTCAGGTATTCCTTATGAAATGGGACTTGTAAAAAATAAATATGTTGGAAGAACATTTATTCAACCTACACAAGAAATGAGGGAACAAGGTGTTCGAATGAAACTTTCTGCTGTTTCCTCTATTGTAAGTGGGAAAAAAGTTGTTATGATTGATGATTCAATTGTAAGAGGAACTACATCAAAAAGAATTGTAAGACACTTAAAAGATGCGGGAGCAAAAGAAGTCCATGTTCGTATTGCTTCACCAGCAATTAAATTTCCTTGTTTTTATGGGGTAGATACTTCTACCCTCGAAGAACTTATTTCAAATAAAATGTCTGTTGATGAATTACGCGAATATATTGAAGCAGATAGTTTAGCGTTCATTAGTGAAGAGGGACTTCATAAATCAATTCATTTCGATCATCAAAAATGTGGATTATGTATGTCATGTTTTAATGGGAATTATGTAACAAATTTATATGATTCCTTTGATAAAGCAAACAAATTTGAAAAATAACTGATTAGTGAAAGGAAGGCTGTTGGAAATAACAGCCTTTTTTGTATACTCTAAAACCCCTAAATAGTCTAGGGGTTCCGTGAAGCTTTAGCGATGAATAAAGAAACTCCTTGTATTATAATAAGATTGCGACCTGCAAACTGCAAAAAAATTAAATACAAGGAGAAAAGGGAATGAATCAAATAAATGATAACAATTCCATGTAGATACAGTAAGAAAGAATACAAAAAAGATCAATGAGTATATAACAAATCAAATACAAGAGAATAGAATGTCTGAACAAATGCGAATGGAATTTAACGACCCTTTTAAGGGGAGAGAAGCGACAGTAAGCAAGTGTCAGGCCAGCAGAGGCCTAGGGGGCTTAAGCGAGATGCTGAGCCCTATGGGCGATGAAAGCAAAACCACCAGATTTTCTGGTGGATTACTTTTTTCATTTGTTAAAATTCGTCATTATACAACAAAATATTGCTTTTTTTGTGATAATTTTCTATAAAATTCACTCTAATTGTCGAATAATCCTAAATAAAAAAAGATAAAATAATTGTATTATTTGTTATAAAATATCCTTTTTGATAAAATTATAGATGCTGATAGAGATATTAAATTTTATTAGTAGGAAGGAGTGTTTATTATCGTGCTATCTGAATTAACAAATGTTTTACTCGCATTAAATGAAGTATCAAATCAAGCAATGTCATTTGATCAATACAAGTTAATCGAATGGAGATTGCAAAAAGAATTATGTCGTTTTGAAATGAAACATCCTGAATTAGAAATGAATCGTTTTATCAAAACATTAGAGGAAAATGATTTAGAATGGAGTATGAATGAAATGCATGCTGTAGATGTTTCAAAATTAAATTTAAAAGCTGTTTTAGCATTACTTGTTGGTATTTTTTGTTCAGAAAAATGTATTGAAGAATCTCAATATTCATTTTTTCAAGATAAAAAAATATTCCAATGTATAGAGAGATTAAAAATTTTAAATAGTTAGTATATAAAAATGATAGAACGATAGTGTAAAATATTTTGTGTAAATTATGATTTTTCAATTATAGAAAATGGACATATTTCCTAGTAAAATTAAGTCGACCAAAACATTAATCTAAGGAGATATGCCCATGAACTATTTTACTACATCTTTAATGAAAAATCTAATTACTAATGACAATAATCTTCCTCTTTTTGAGGAAACTCTTGAAAAATCTATCAATGAAATTCTTGAACACGAATTAACTTTATTTTAGTAATAATGAAGATTATCGAAATGGAAGCTATATTCGTACATTCAATACTAAATATGGTGTACTCAATATTAAAATACCTAGAGATCGTTTAGGTCTATTTTATTCAAGTCTGCTTTCTAAATATCGCCGACATGATCATTCTACTTATCAAACAATCATTGATCTATTTGATAAGGGATTATCCAATCAAGATATTTCTAGTATTGTCAATCATTTATGCGGTGCTAGTTATTCTAAACAAACAGTAAGCAATATTACAGATAAATGCATAGAAAACATTGATAAATTCAAATCTAGACAGTTATCTAAAGAATACGCTGTTGTTTATACGGATGCAACATGCATGGCCTTACGAAGAGATACTGTCGCAAAAGAAGCAGTGCATATAGCAATTGGTATTACTGTTGAAGGCACAAAAGAGATTTTAGGATACTCTATAGCACCCAATGAATCTGCTGAAATTTGGAAAGAACTTCTAGAAGATTTCAAATCAAGAGATTTAGAAAGTGTATCGTTATTTTGTACAGATGGCCTAGTCGGTATGGAAGAAGTTATTGAACAGACTTTTCCAACAGCTAAAATTCAAAGATGTCTAGTACATATATCTAGAAATATAGCAGCCAAAGTACGTGTAACAGATAGAAAAGAAATACTAGATGATTTCAAAGAAGTATATAATGCATCCAAATTAGAAGAAGCATTATCAAATCTTGAAACATTTACTTCAAAACGGAAAAGAAAATATCCTAGAGTAATTGATATTTTAGATAAAAATACGTATCTATTAACGTATTTTGATTATCCAAAGGAAGTAAGACATAGTATTTATTCAACGAATCTGATTGAAGGTTTCAACAAGCAACTTAAGAAGAAATTTAAGTTGAAGGAACAGTTTCCAACCGAAACATCAATGGAAAAATACTTAGTATCACAATTCAATCAATTTAATAGATAACAACTAACCTTATCTACTGAAAACTTAATTTACAGGAAATAAGAATTTACACAAGATTCTTGACACTATCGATAGAATATCCAAATTGAATTAAAGTATATATATTTATATAAAGTTTATAGTCTAAAAAGTTGATAATACATCACTAAAAGAGAGAGCTGCACTTAATATTTTATTAATAAAATATTAAGTGCTTTTTTGTGAATGTGAAAATAAATTTTATGTTTCTTTTTTTTTTAACGTTTATTTGTAATCTTTTTACAAATAAACGTTATAAGTAGAATAAGAAATGAATTAAATATAAAATAAATGTAAGGATTAAAAATAATTGAAGGAGAGATAATGAATATGAAAAAAATTATGTTAGTATGTTCAGCTGGTATGTCAACAAGTTTATTAGTGACAAAAATGGAACAATCTGCAAAAAAATTAGGGGATGAAGTAGAAATTTTTGCATTACCAATGTCTGATGGAATGAGTAGAATTCCTACTGTTGATTGTGTTTTACTTGGTCCACAAGTAAGATTTAATTTAGGTAAAATCAAAGAAGAAGCTGATAAAGTAAATCCTGGTCTTCCTGTTGAAGTTATTGATATGAAAGATTATGGTATGATGAACGGGGAAAAAGTTTACGCACATGCTAAAAAATTAATGGGTGCATAATTATTTTAATACACAGAGAATCATAAGTGGTTCTCTTTTTTTATGGCGAAAACTGCTATTTTTCCGTAAGTGTTGTAATTAATGATAAGAAACAAACACACGTAAATTATCAAAAAAACTATATTATATTTATGTAACATATTCGCATATAAATATAACATAGTTTTTTACTATAATAAATTATTTAGAAAAGTAGACATGTTTTCTTATTAGGATGACTTCGCAATATGTCAATTTCATTTATATCCCTTATCTCTTAAACCTATTGATATTACTAGTGTTTGAGGTATTTATATAGTTATAAAAAGTATATAAGTTTCTAAAGATACGAGGAATATTTTTTAGCTAAAATTATTAAGTTGATATGTTGTTTTAAGCTGTTGTAAATTTAATCATTATAAGGGTATTAGCATATGTATATTAGAATAATTCTACGTTTCCCATTTTACGGAAACCTTTTCTTTGAAATAATATTATCATTGTTTAAATAAAAATGCTACTAAATATTCTGTATAGAAAAATTTATATTCAGAAATTATACATATAGAATTGTCCAAATTAATAAAAATAATAGGTGTTTTTAATCAATTTTTAAAATTCATAAACAATTTATTTTTAATTAATGGAAATTTATCATTATGCAGATTTGTTAGTGTTAATATATTTTTAACAGAGTTGTAAGGGGTATGATAATTATGGGCACAGTAAAATTAATAGATATCTTAAAAATCATTAATAGAGATAATTCAATAATAATTAAAGATAATGGCAATGTGGTTTTTGAAGGTATGGTTAAAGATTCTGTAGAGGTTCTTAATAATATGTATAACAAATCTAACGGAGTATGGACCGATAATTATATATTAAATCATTCAAAGAATCTGATATTAATAACATAACAGAAATTGAAATTACAGAAAAAAACTTATAGCATCTAAGAGTAGAAAATCTATAAGTCTTTGATATGTTATATATATTAATTTAAGTACTGTATTTTGCAAGAATATTCATTCTTGCGTTTTACGCTTTTATGATAAAAGCTTACTTACCTTCATTGAGTATATGCCACTCGCCGTCCAAAGCATAACACGAAAAACCAGTATCATCATTTGAAAAATAGATTGGGACTTCGTTTCTATTTACAATTTCTAAACAGGAATTCGTGTATGAAATTTTATTTAAAAAGTCGCGACTATCATCGCCATTTAAAAAAGAAGAATCCCCTTTGTTTTTTGCAAATAAATTTCCGGAACGGTTTAAATTTATGCTTTTTTCTGAATCCACATCATAATCAGCCTCTGCAAAATACAACCTGTTAGAGTATGAAATTACATGTAATGCCGGTCTAGCATAGCTTGCAAAACTATAGGTACGAACCTGATATTCAATATTATAACCAACTAGCTCACCACGATTGTATGAATATTTGTCACTACATGTTTGTTTGATTGAAGTTATTCCAAATCGATTAAGACCTAATTTCTTTGCGATTTCTTTACTAGGGTCCGCTCCGTTTAATGTGTTGTCAAAACTTTCATCAAATTTATTAATCGCCTTCGCATAAGCATTACCAACAATACTTGCAACCCCAAAACCATTAACTTTACCTGTGACTTCATCCAATCCTTTAACACTACCAACAATTAAAAGTAATACAGCAATAACAATTACGATAATTGCTACGGATCCATATTCTTCGAAAAATTTTTTCATATATTAAGATATAAAATTTCCTTTCTTAAGATTTTACTCATAAAAAAGAATCCACTATACCTGCATGATACAAAAATTTTCGGGGGGGGATATAGATTATATAACTTTTAGGACTAATTTCAAGAATAAAAATCCCGTTCATTGAAAAATTAAAATAAAAGAATAAAATATAAGAGGAGTAAAAAGATTGCTCTGATTAGTTTATCGTATTACATAGAAAAGTAATCAAAAACTTTCCAGGCTGGTGATTACTTTTTTTCTTTTCAATCTTTTAAACGTTTTAAACTTTTTAAAAATAAGAAAATAAAAACGACCTGCTTATTTTCCTGTTTTCAAAATTTCTAATTTGTGGTAAAATTAATTTGCTGATGGCAAAAAACTAGTGTATTTAGCACTAGGATAGTTATCGTTTAAAATTAATTAAATCAAATTTACGTCTAGTTTAAACAGCGTGAATATGACAGAAAAACTATATTAAAAAATAATTTATCAATCCAAAATTTTGAAGTGTAGAATATATTATTGCCGTTAGCAAAAAGGACATTAAGTTGTCCTTTTTATTTTTGCACTTTTTCTAATTTTTAACTTTTTGTTTTACATCCTTCTTACTATTCTACTTAAATTCATATTCTTTTAAATTAATGATATTACAAAGACAGTAACATTTGACATTCCGGAAATATACAGATTAAGTCATACTATTGATGATAAATCATTAAAATATTTTGATGAAGAAACAAATATATTTAATCCAATTAGCATAAAAGATGGTGACAAGTTTAGAGCAGACCACAAAAAAGATGCTGAACAACAAGATATAGAAGATGGCGTATTAGATTATGTACATACTGAAACACAAAAAAATGGAAATGATTGTTCATGCAAAATTCGACACTTATAAAGATTATAAAGTAAAATGTAATTTTACAAAACAAGATACCATCAAAGATAAACCAAAAACAAACTTTGCTGGGAAAACAGTTAAAGAATAGTAAAAATAGCAGATAATTTCGTCTGCTATTTCTTTTTCGTGATTATATTATTCAACATACGGTGTCGCTTTTGAACCTTCTTCAAGTTTGATATTTCGATATTCTATTTCAACACCTTTAAAACCAGTTGCTGGAATTTTATTTGACCCACCAGAAGTTATATCCAATACATACCAAGTGTGAGAAGTATCTGTGTATTTAAAAGTTCCATGTAGTTGCATCCATTTACCATTGCTGTTTGGAGGAATATTGATAACAACATAATCAGCTTTAGAATAATATTCATCCATTGATATATGAGGGTCTCTAAAACAAAGTTCAAGAAGTACGCCACTTTTTGTTAAATTTTTTGTTCTAATTTCTGCTGACAACGTATAGTTTTTACCCACTTCTAATATTCCGTTAATGCCAGAATAGTAGGGGGCAATTGTTGCATAATTTCCAAAACGTTCATTATTAAGAACGGTTATTTTATTTTTGGAGTCATATTTACTGTTGTTTGGAAAGTCTGAACCTCCCAAAGAGACTTTGCTAGAGTTTTTTATTAAATTGTTATTTGGAATAAGCTGTCCCTGGTAAGTATCAATCGTATCCGTTAAATTATCTCCTACTATTTTTAACAACCCACTACCAACAACTGATGTTTCAGAAGAATCAATTCCTTTTATATTGCCAATAATACATAGCAATAATGATACAACAATACATATAATTACAACAGCTGTATGTTCTTCAAAGAAACGTTTCATATTACAAATAACCTCCTATCATATTTGTTTTTTTGATATCCTTACGCATTATTAAAAAAATATTACCAAAAATCCGTGGGGGGGTGGTACTCCATATAACAAAATATTTAAAAAGTTATTTATACAAATTAATATCAAAAATCACTTCAAATTTAATCATTTTGAAAACTCAAGACTATCGACAGCCTAACAAAACAAAAAAACGGACCCACAGTTTCTCAAAAAAGCGGGGGTACAGTATCTCAAAAAAAACACTGTACATTAGGGTCCATTAATCATCCAAAACATTCAATTGTAATATTTTAATTTAATCAGTCATTTTTCCACCCATTTTTCAGTCATTCAAAAAACTAACTAATATTCTTCAATTCATTTTCAAATTTTCTTCCAAACTTTTTTTCAACTCATCATCCTCGTCATCTTTTTCAACACATTCTTCAAAATAACCATTCAAAATACTTTTAACTTTTTCGTCCAAACCATTCAAATCTTTCAGTATTTCATTTATCTCGATTATTTCATCAATTATATTTTCATTCATTCTTTCAATAGTATCATCATTATTATCCTTATAATTTTCTTTAACCAGGTCACACGCATAAGCGACCTCATAAGCCACTTTAGAAATAATAACAAGAATTGAGAAAACCTGTTCAAAGAAGAAAGCAACGAGAAGCTTAAAAATATCATTGTCCATATTATCGTTGATAATTCTCATCATTTTAATTTCATCGAAGAAATCATCATCCTTAATTTTTCGGATTTTTCGGACTTTTCGATTTCTTTCATACATTTCCAACATTTCCAGCACTTTCAATTTTCTATAATGTCTTGCAGCCTTATCCAAAGTTCTAGAAAACAAATTCATATACTGGCCGAAAACAAGTTTTGAATGCATTAGCAAAGAAAAGAAGTCGTCATTTATATTAAATTCATTTTCAGACATCTTTTCGTACTTATTTTCAAACATATTTCCAAAAGAATCTTTTTCTATAAAATAAGACATTAAGATTATTTTCTTAACATCATCAAAATTTTCAAGAATGGCAAAGCAAAATACATACAACAAATAAGCCAATCTAGACAAATCCACATCATCGAAAGATATTTTAGAAATCAATTTTATAACTTCATTTAGCTTATCAAAATTAATATCTTTTGAATCATCTTTTTCTCTTGTATGCTCAATGTCTAATTCCAAGTATTCTTCACGTACTTCATTCAAAATAGGTTTTCTCTTGGATACAAGGCTCAAACCTTTGCTAACAGCCATAGTTAGAGTGTAAAAATCTTTAACCTCCATACTGTTAAAATTGCCTATATTAATGTTTGCATCTGTACAATACTCATGAAGTATTACATTTTGAAAAGATTTAGAATTCGTTTTATGTTTTGGAATAATGAAATAGATTTGATTAGAATCATCAAGTTCATCTAGTATTTTTATTAAGTCGTCTTTTGAATTGTTTTTATTTTTTCTAAAATAGTTGTTCTTATTGTTCATTATCAATATGCTCCTTTCATAATGATTGTACTGTTTTCATAGAAGTGACGCCAACTTTGAAATAGAAAACACGTAATTTTTTATAAATAAAAACCTACTGACTTTCAATTTTTTAATTATTGAAAAATATAGTAGGCTATTTTTTATATTTAATTGTTTTTAAATGTATGGATTAATGGCTTTTTTAATTTTTAGTAATTTATCCATTATCCAACCAAATTGGTCGTTCCACTCATTTTTATCACTTAAGTTGGCACTTCTTCTAACTTCTAAAACATTTGATTTTTGGTTAGGACGTTCATGCCATTCAAGAGAAAACCCACACGCTCCCTCAATTTCTCTTTTTTTATCAAGCAATTTATTATATTGTTCCTCGTCATCGTAAATATAGATTTGAATTACCAACTCATTTTTTGACAAAAGCTGACCAATACCCATTGAAACTGTTGATGAACCTAATGCGAATGTAAGCCATTGTCTTGGCGATGGAGAACGTCTTGAAAAATTTGATGAAAATTCTTTGTTCTTAAAAGCATAGTCTAAAAACGCAACCCAATAGTCATATCGTTTTTGTTCAGTAGAATTAGCTGAAAATTCTTTTTTAACAACTTTTTGCCAGCCATTAGGCTTTTCAACAACTTCAAATTTAACAGCTGGGTCAGAATTTCCAATTTTGTATAGCTTTATTTCGCATAGAAAGAATCCTATTTCATCATCTGTATGATTATTCAACCATTCGATTGCTGCTTTATGTTCTTCACGTGCATGTTTAACAAGCCAAATTATTATATCTGCTGATTTTCCTGATGCATATGTAATAAGCTTTCCAAGATGGTCATGGTTGGTATCTTCTAGTTGATTTTCAATGATAATTTTCCTGTCTGTTCCTACTTCAGAAGCAAGCATATCCAAACTGAAACTACCAACAGGAGATTCTGTTTCATCAACTGAAATATCAATCCCAATAGCATCAGAAAGTATCTCAATATTTTCTTCTTTTGCAAGCCATGGCGTGAAGTCCTGAGCTTCATGCGGCCATACAGTACGAAGGTCTTCAATTTCTTCTAATTTGCTTAACTTACTTAAAACTGCCATATTTTCATTCCTCAAACTTTCTTGTTTTAACTATGTATATTTTATCATATTTAAAAACTACAAAATATAATTTTGCTATTTTTTATATCTTAATCTTCTTTGTTCAAACCATACAATATTTTTTTAAATATTACTTGATTTATTTTCGATATTACTAAAAACACTTTGTATATATCTGAAATTTACATTAATTTTATTGCTTTTACGCTAAATACAAAAAAGAACCTACGATGGTTCTTTCTCATCAAGTATTCCATTATCTAAGTCTTCTAGAAATGTTGAAACTTCGTCAAATCCTTCTCGTACCATTAGACTTTCTTCAACTCTATTGCTTAAACAAGGTGCTTCCAAATTGATTAAAGTATTAGCAGTTACAGGAATTTCATAAATTTTCCTATTATAAAATAGCTGAGGCTCTCTATCTACAAAAAAATTGACAGTTGTTTTTTCTTCTTTACGATATCTTCTTAGTACTGTTCTAGATTCATCTTTTTTCGGCATTCTGTAAAAATCATCTTCAACTTCACAGACAAATGTCTTGAATCCATTTTCATCTAGAATAGGCGCTTCAACAAAAAGAGCATTTAAACACCCATAAATGATAGCTTCATTATAACTTTTATATTTTTTTAACATTGCTTCATATTGGTTTGGTTCATATAGTTCAAAATAATCATCATCTTCATACTCTTCATCATCTTCATCTTCTTCGTCAAAGTATTCGTCATCTTCGTCGTACAATTCTTCATCATTATCCATAACATCTATTGGAAACTGTCATACAGTTTTGATATCGATTACGTTCAGAGGAACGCATCCCAACCAATTTATAGCGATAGCGAGATATTTCTCGTAAAGCTCTTATTTCTTTGGGCGGTATAAAAGAAAATTTGATTAGATCATGTTTAAATAAATCACAGATCCATTTTGAATCTTTCTTGTCAGTTTTCTTTCCTTTAATTGCTTTGACATATTTTGGATGAGTTAAGTAAATATTGATTTCATCTTCTAAGATGTTGAAAATTGGAATCCAATATTTACCAGTAGATTCCATGCATGCATCAAAGCATTTGTGATTAATGAGCCACTGTTTAAGATTCAGTAAATCAGGGTTTAAAGTTGAAAACGTTTCTTGGATGTATTCGGTAATACGAGTTTTCTTATTAGTAATACCGATTGAAGCCACAATGATATTCTTGTGAACATCCATGCCACAGCAGATTGGTCTAACAATCTTCATAAAAAAATCTCTCCTTTCATTGAAAGAAGAGAAGTGGCATTGACTGCTATCTAAGCTAATCACTCAGTTGATTGTACAATCATAAGTGTCCTGGCTCTAAGTCCAACTTATTTGTGCTTGAAAAGATAGCGACGACTTATAACAATTCAGGATATTCTATTTGAGTAGAATTGCCTACTCACCTCCACGTGCTCTGTAGTATACCACCTCTCTTTGATTATACTATTATATCGAGATGCACACTAGAGTTTTGGTGGATTTGAGTTTGGTTATATATTTGTGTCCGCGCAACGAAGGCGCGGGGAAATGGAGAAAACAATGAAAGAATTAATTTAATCTTAGAAAAGAACAACATTGTGTGGGACAATTTATCAAACTACGAAAAGAAATGCCTAGTACAATTAGAAGAATACTTTGATAATCAAATTAATGCTTCAAAGACTTTTTTCAAAAACATTTCATTTAATGGAATATCTATTTCTAATGTTACAAAGGATGTCCATATTGGTAAGAATGTGCCAAAACAACACGAATGTATTAATTATTATATTAAAATGCGTAATAGAGAATATATTAATATGTTGAACGAATGCGTTGGATACAAATCAAACAAATTAAATGAATTAAAACATGAAAACGAATTATTAAAAAACAGAGATGTTGATTATGAATTATTGAAATTTGAAAATGCAAGATTAGAAAAAGAAAATAAAGATATGCATAAAGAAATATTGAGACTTAATCGTTTGCTTTTAAAAAGACAACAAAGCAACAATTCAACATTAAATTAATTTTAAATCAATTTATATTCAATATTAATTAATGTTTTGGAAATAATTGAAGGGATACAAAATAAAAAAAGAATCCACTTATACAACAGATGTATTCGTGGATTCAATTACATATTTACTCAAATTTACTCAAAAATTGTTTGAATTATTCGAATTTAAGTTATTTTTGAGTTATATTGGTTCATATATATTTAATTATCGGACGGGTATCGAAAAAAAAGATTTTATCTAGAAATCGTCCCTTATTTTAAAAGGGTGATTTTTCGGAAGTCCTTGTCCCGTAAGCGTTACGGAGCTTGAGTTTTACCCTTGGAGGGATATTTCTCAAATTTATTTACTTCGCATAATGTATATTATGTAAATTTTATGTATTTTGAATTACATAGATTGTTGATATGACAAATGGAATAAGTGTTACTATAAATGTGCTTATAAATATAGTTTTATTGGTTTTGTTGATATTTTTAAGAATTGCAACACAACTCGATAAGTATAACAATAAATTTATAATATAAAATAGAATAATGATTATACTTATCTTTGTTTGTAATGCAAAAATGAATAGTAATACTGCAATAAAATCTGCAGCTAAAGCTGTAGTAATTATTTTTTTATTATTTGAATCCATTTTATTTCAATTTGGATAAAATGGATTTCCCAATTCCATTATATTTAACATCAAAATTATCACATATCGTAGCACCAATAATACCAAATGTATTTTCTTCATTTAATTGTTTATGATCTTTAAATTGTTTAGAATAAATGACTAATGGTACTTGTTCTCGAGTGTGATCTGTTCCTTTATATGTTGGATCATTACCATGATCAGCAGTAACCATAAGTAAATCATCATCTTTTAATTCATCAATAAGTATTTTTAATTGATTATCAAATGATTCAATTGCTTGACCATAACCAATTGCATTTCTACGATGTCCATACATTGCATCAAAATCTACTAAATTAATAAATGCAAGTCCATTAAAATCTTCATTTTTAGCAAGTTCAATGGTTTTATTCATTCCGTCTTCATTACTAACAGTTCTAATCTTTTTAGTAATTCCTTGATCAACAAAAATATCAGGTATCTTACCAACACCAATCACATCAAAATTATTTTCTTTTAAATCATCTAAAGCTGTTTTAGCAAATGGAGCAAGAGCATAATCATGTCTATTTGCAGTACGAGTAAATTGGCCTTCCCCACTACCTATATATGGACGGGCAATAACTCTACCTACTTTCCAACGATCATCCATAGCAATTTCTCTAGCAATTTCACATGCTTTATAAAGCTCATCTAATGGAATAATATCTTCATGCGCAGCAATTTGAAATACAGAATCAGCAGAAGTATAAACAATCCAGTCTCCAGTTTTCAATTGATGTTCACCATACATATCTAATATTTTTGTACCACTACATGCTATATTTCCAACACATTTACGTCCTGTTTTTTCTTCAAATAATTTAATAAATTCATCTGGGAATCCTGTATCAGTAAAAGTAATGAAAGGTTTTACTGTTTTTAATCCCATCATTTCCCAATGTCCAGTCATTGTATCTTTTCCATTCGATACTTCATTCAATTTCATTACATAGGCTTTTGGATATGAAATTTTATTAATTCCTTTAAAATCACCAAGTAAACCAAAGCCTAGCTTTTCTAATGTAGGTACATTTAAACCATCACATTTTTCACAAATATGTTGAACAGTATTTGTTCCCAAATCATCATATTTATCGGCATCTTTAGCATTTCCAATACCCATAGAATCACATACAATAACAAATATTCTTTTATAGTTCATTTTTATCGCTCTCCTTTTCAATGTTTTTATGACTTCTTAAATGAAATTTATTATAATCTTCTATCATTTTTTCATTTGATACGTGTGTATAGATTGTCGTTGTTGAAATATCACTATGTCCTAATAATTCTTGTATTGACCTTAAATCTGCACCATTTTCAAATAAATGAGTGGCAAATGTATGACGTAACGTATGAGGTGATATTTTTTTTTGAATAGAAGTTTTTTTTACTTCTTTTTGTAATATTGCATAAAAATCTTCTCTAGAAACTTTTTTTAAATGGTTATTAAAAAAAAGCAAATCAACATCTTTAAAATCCAATTTAGGATTTCTATAATCATAAATATATTTTCCCATAATTTTACAAACATAATCAGTTAAAGGAATAAGTCTTTCTTTGTCACCTTTTCCAATAACATTTAAGTATTTCATTTTCAAATTCAATTGATAGATCGTTAATGAAACAAGTTCTGATACACGTATTCCTGTTGCATAAAGCAATTCAAGCATTGCTCTATTTCTTGCGGAAATAAAATCATTCATTTCTATACTATTTAAAAGTATGTTTACTTCTTGTTTGCTAAGCACTGTTGGGAGCTTTTTTTGAGATTTTGGTAAATCAAAAGATTCCATAGGGTTACGTTCAATAATTTCTTCTTTTAATAGATATTTATAAAATGATCTTAATGAAACCATTTTTCTTGAGACGGTTGATGCAGATAAATGAGACAATGTTTTTAAATAAAAGCGGATATGTTCTTTGTGAATATCATCAATCTGATCAATTTGATGGTTTGCTTCTATATAATTAAAAAAAGCTTGTACATCTCTTATATAGTTTTCTATCGTACGTTCACTTGCATTTTTTTCTACAATCAAATATTGTTTAAATTCTAAAAGAGCATCTTTATTTTTCATTTAATCACCAAACATATTATAACATGTTGAATTGTTTTAATAAAATTATAAAATATATATTTTTATGAAACATGATAAAAATAGACATAAAACAACAATTATTAAATAGTTGAGCATATAATTTATTAAGAATTTTAATCTGAAGTTATCTTTTTGAATAAAAGTAAGCTTAAATGACTGTAAAGATAAATATGTTCCCATATACGATAAAATATAGCTTATTAGAAGTTCTAAAATAATTTGAGGAATAATGACAGCTATTATACTGTAAAACGTCTGAGATGAAAAATTTATACTTTTTAAAGAAAAAATAATACAACTTATACGATAGATTAATGAAAGTGAAATGATGGGTGCACCTATAAAACTGGTTGCAGAAAGAAAAACAATAACTATGTACACAGAGGTACAAAGTAAATAAGAATTAATAGGAACGGCTTTTGCATAAATCAATGTATAAAAAAGATGAGAAATGTTTATGTTTTTTCGTGTCATAAAAAAAACACATAGAAAAAAAATTGAATAGACAACATTAATGCATAAGTATTGATGTAAATATAATCTATTTTTACGAAAGAAAAAAGATATCATATAATTCCTCCCTACTGAAATATATGATATCTAATGTGAGTTATTCTTTTTTATTTAATAGCTGAGCTGCTGTCATCAATTTATAGTTGCTTTTATGATTTACATTTTTGATAAAATCTTCAATATGATTATTTGAAGATTTATGTTTAATATCTTCAAATAAATTCATTTGTTTTAAATATTTTGTTTGATTGATCGTATTATTCAATGAAACACCTAATAAACGAACAGGACGACCATCAAAGTTATTATCAAACAAGTATTTAACTGTGGAAATAATGGTTTCATACTCATTGGTATAATCGTTAATGAGTGTTTGTCTTGATACTGTTTCAAATCTTGAATATTTGAGTGTTATACCTATAGAGTTTGAAATAAGATTCTTATCTTTTGCTCTTTTAGAAACTTTCATTGTTAATTCTTTTAATGTGTCATTTAATACAACAACATCTGCTGTATCAAATTGTAGAGTGGTTGAATGTCCTACAGATTTTAATTCGCCTTTTTGATAGTTTACTTTACTTGTATCAATTCCATTAGCTTTTCTATAAAGCAATAAAGCATTTTTACCAATAATTTGCCTTAGTTTATTGTAATTATCATAATTAGCAACATCCCCAATCGTTAAAATACCAACTTCTTTTAATCGAGGTGCTGTTTTTTTACCAACCCCAAACATATCTGAAATATCAAGAGGCCACATTAATTCTTTATAATTGTGTCGATTTAAAACAGTGATTCCCATAGGCTTTTTCATATCGCTAGCCATTTTGGCCATAAATTTATTTGGAGCAATTCCAATAGAACATTTAAGTTTTAACTGTTCATAGACTTCATTTTGAATTTGTTTTGCTAGTAAAACAGGATTACTTGGATGTTTTGAAAAATAATCAGAAAAATCAACATAACATTCATCAATACTGGCAACTTCTAAAATAGAACTATAACTTCGTATAATTTCAAAAAAGCTTTGCGATAAATTTCTATACAAAGTAAAATTAACAGGCTTTATAACTAAATTTTTGCAAAGCTGTTTTGCTTGAAATAATGGCATAGCTGAATGAATACCATATTTTCTTGCCTCATAAGAGGCTGTTGAAACAATCGCTCTTCGACTATTTCCAGATATAACAAGTGGTTTTCCTTCCAATGTTGGATCGACAGAAACTTCAGCACTTGCATAAAAGGCATTTAAATCAATATGAAATATAATTTGCATTTAATCACCTCTTATGCATATTGTAACATATTTATGATTAAAAATAACGTTCTTTATGTGCTAACGCTGTTTTATGTGCTAGACGAAGTTTATCAGCAATCATTGCAATAAATTCAGAATTTGTTGGCTTTGATTTAGAAGCAGATACTGTATAACCAAAAATATCATCAATGGCTTCAGTATTACCTCGGTTCCAAGCAACTTCAATAGCATGTCTGATTGCACGTTCAACGCGTGATGAAGTGGTATTATAACTTCTTGCTATTTCAGGATAGAGCACTTTTGTAACTTGTCCTAATATATCAATGTTATAATAAGTTGTCATGATTGCACTTCTTAAATACATATATCCTTTGATATGTGCAGGAATACCAACTTCATGTAAAATCTCTGTAATCTCATTTTCAATTTTGATCTTTTGAATTTTTTTATCTTCGTTTTTCTTATCGACTTCTAGCTCTGCTTTATTATTTAAAACCTTTTTTAAAACATCCATAAAGTAGTCAAAGTCGACAGGTATTTTGAAGCAGTAGCTCACATTTAATTTTTCAAGAGTACTACTTATTAAAGGGCTTGTGAAACTTGTAAGGCATATTGCGTGTTGAAAAGCATCTTTATTAATTTCATTTACTTTTTCAAGAACGCCAATACCATCAATATCCGATAGCATTAAATCGACGATTACTAAATCACATTTGTTTGTTTCAAAAAAAGTAATAGCATCGACGGCATGAGTTGCAGTTCCAATAATTTGGTAATTTTGTACTTTATTTATTTGCTTTGTAATTTTATCTAACAACTCACGATTTTCTTCAATAATATAAATTCTACTTTTATCCATGATTACCTCCCTATTCACCTACCAACACGTTTATTATATAAATTATTACAATTTATGTTTAGTTTTTATAAAAAATTTTTTTAATTTTTATTAATTTACTTATTTAATTTTAGTGAAATACTAAAAATATCTACATATTTTTTTAAATATGCATTACAAATGTCGAATTTCGTAAAAAAGAGATGATAAAAACATCTCTTTTTACGAATTATTTATCATCCATTGGATAAACATTCCATATCCTTGCAAATTATTCTGTGAACTTGCATGTGTTATACAACCAATTAATTTATTATTTTGTATAATTGGTGAGCCACTCATTCCTTGAACTATTCCATTGGTTAAATCAATAACATCTTGATCAATAAGTGTAAAATGAATCCCTTTTTCAGCTGGTTGATCTTGTTTTATAATCTGATCAATACGTATTTTACACTTTTTAATCTCATTATTTTTTAGAACCGTTAAAAAATAAGCATCTCCTGTTTTTATTTCTTCTTGTGATGCTGTTTGATATACATTATTTTTAGGTAAAGAGCCTACTGTTCCAAAGACACCATAATCATTATTTTTTTCAATTTTTCCAAGACTCGAATCTTGAATATTTCCAATTTTTTGTCCAATTTCTAAATTTGAACTTTTTTTAATAGAACTAATAGGCGCTTCATAAACATTACCTTGTTCAATAATATTTTCATTATCATTTAAACAATGCCCTAAACTTGCAAATTCATTTGTATCCATTCGATAGTAAGTAACTGTACCAATTCCTTTTGTACTATCTTTAACATAGAGACCCGTACTAAATTCATCCCCTTTTTTATAGATATCCATTTGAATTGGTATTTGTTTACCTTCTCTTTCAACTATAAAATGAACTGTATTTGGTGAAAGTGCTTTTATGCTATTTGTGAGTTCTTCAATTGATGTTACTTTTTGATTTTCTACTTCAATGATTAAATCATTAATTTTAAAATAACGAGATGGATCAATTATTTGTTGATTTACTTCAATATCATAAAAACCTGTGATACAAATAGCATCATAATTTAAAACAATCCCTATTGATTCTCCACCAATCATCACATCAAGACCATAAATTTGAGTGATACACATTATGGATAATAAACATATAACGAGGGAAATTGTAAGCTTTTTAAAAAGCATAGATACCTCCTGTAGTCAATAGACTACATTTGAGTTTGGCATCTATGCTTTTTATTATACATTATTTTTTTTAAGTTGTTTTGCATGAGCTATGGATTGTTCAGTAATTTCTTTACCAGAGATCATTTTAGCAAGTTCGATAATACTGTCTTCATCACTTAAAATAGTTATTTTAACATTTGTATCATTGCTTTTTAATTGCTTACTTATTTGAAGATGATGATTAGCAAAACAAGCAACCTGGGCTAAATGTGTAATACAAATTACTTGTTGATTTTTTGAAATTTCTTTCATGATTTTTCCAATGCTTTCAGCAACTTTACCACTTACACCAGTATCAGCTTCATCAAATATAATTGTATTATTTTCATTATGCTGACATGCTGTTTTAATAGCAAGCATAATACGTGATAATTCTCCTCCTGAAGCAATTTTTTGTAACGGTTTAGCAACTTGTCCTACATTTGTAGAAACAACAATGCAAACAGAATCTATACCGTTTTCTGTTAAATTTGTTTTTTCAAATTGAAATTTAAAATCAACTTGAGGTAAATAAAGATCTTTTAAGATCTCCTTTACTTCATTTTCTAATATAAGAGCATTTTCTTGACGTAATTTTGAAATATCTAAAGCAATTTTAAATGCATTTTCTTGATTAGTTTTAAGTTTGCTTTCAAGAGTTGAAATAACACTCTCTCTGTTTTCAAAATATTGTATTTTTTTATCAAGTTCAGCTCTAAAATCTAATATATTTTCTATACTTGCCCCGTATTTGCGTTTTAATTTATTAAGTTTAAAATAAGTATCTTGAACCTCATTATATCGTTCTTCGCTAAAGTTTGATAATTGAAGATAATCATAGATATCATCATTAATTCCTTCAATAGAATAATAAGCATCATATAATTGATCATGAAGGTCTTGTATTTTAGAACTATCTATAGATGCAAGTTCATTTAACCCATCTTTAAATAAAGACATCATTCCTTTAGAAGAATCCATAATATTTTTATACTGTGAAATATGTTTAGCATTTTTTTCAAAATTATTTAATTCATTTCTTTCTTTAATAAATTCCTCTTCATCAAAATCATCTAAATGAAGTTCATCAATTTCGTTTTTTTGTGAGAGATAAAAATCATATTGTTCATCTGATAATTCTTCATTTTTTAGCTGTTTATACTCTTTTTCTAGCTTTTTGTATTGATTAAAATTATTAAAATATTTTTCTTTTAAAATACTTAATTTTTTTCCACAATAATCATCTAAAACTTGTAAATGATAAGATTGCTTAAATAATTGGTGTGTTTCAAATTGTGAATGAATATCCACAAGATTTGACATAACTGTTTTCAATAACATTTGGGTTGTTGAACGATAATTAATTTTAATGCTTGATTTCCCATCCTTTGTAATCTTTTTAGAAACAATAAGTTGTGTATCACTTGGTATATGCATTTCATCTAGAAGTGTATTTATTTTTTCATTAGAAGTAAACACACCTTCAATATAGGCATAATCTCGATTTTCTTTAACGAAGTTTGGTTGCGTTCTTTGACCTAAAAGTTGTCCAATGGCATCAATAATAATTGATTTCCCGGCACCAGTTTCACCAGTTAATACAGTCATTCCTGAATGAAAATCAATTTGAACTTGGTTAATAATTGCAAAATTTTCAATGTACAAACTTTCAAGCATAAATTACACCTCCATTATCCTTTAAAACAATCATGTGCTTCTTGTACGACTTGTTCTACTTGAAGTAAAGAATTTGTTCCTCCTACTTTAAAATGTGCTAAGAATTCAATATTTCCTTCTCCACCAGTAATTGGTGAATACGTTAAATTTTGAATACTAAATTGACATTCATTTGCATAAGAAATCACATTTTCAATGACTCTTTGATGTATTTTAGCGTCCTTAACAATTCCTTTTTTTCCGACGTCTTCTCGACCTGCTTCAAATTGTGGCTTGATTAATGCAACTATATCGTCCCCATCATTTAAAATATCTTTTAAAGGTTCAAAAATGAGTTTTAATGAAATAAAAGATACATCAATTGTTGCAATATTTGGGAGTTCATATTCAAATAAATCAGTTGTTGCATGTCTAAAATTTGTTTTTTCTTTAACAACAACACGTGAATCGTTTCTTAATTTCCAAACAAGTTGGTTCGTACCTACATCAACAGCGTATACGCGTTTCGCTTTGTTTTGTAAAGCACAATCTGTAAAACCACCTGTTGAAGATCCAATATCAACCATAACACGATCTGTCATTGTTATATCAAAATATTTAAGGGCTTTTTCAAGTTTTAAACCACCTCGAGAGACATAAGGCATCACAGATCCTTTTACAAATAATTCCATATCAACTGGCACTTTTGTTCCGGGCTTATCAATTATTTCATGATCATTATGAACAATTCCTGCCATGATAGCACGTTTAGCCTTTTCTCTTGAATCGAAAAAACCTTGTTCAACTAACAATAAATCAATTCTCTTTTTTTCCATTAAGTAATTCCTCACATTTTAATAATAACGATTTAATATCCACATGTTCATCTTCTAAAATTTCATTAACTTTCCCTTGTTTTGAAAAATGATCTTGAATAGCAATATGTTCAAAACTTCTTAAAATTCGATTTTCATTACAATATGTAAGTAATATAGAACCTAAAGAACCCGTTTTTAAGACAGTTTCATAAACAATAATTGGTTTCTCGTCATTTTTAAAAATCGTATGTACCATATTATAATCTATTGGTTTAATAAATCTTGCATTAATTAAGCGAATAGGTAAATGGTTTTCTTCAATCATGTTTTTAACTCTCATTACATTTTCACCATAACAAATAATCGTTAATTCATAATTTTCTTCACGACATTCTATTGTCCACGTTCCAATTTTCAAAGTATTATGATAATCAACTGGATGGTCATCTATACTGCCCCTTGGAATACGTAAAAAATAAGGTTTATTAAAATTAGTGAAACATGTATTAACGTATGTTCTTAATTCTTTAGCGTCTTTAGGTGCAAAATAGACAATATTAGGTATCGGTGTTAAAAAGCCAATATCAAAAACACCATGATGTGTTGGTCCATCTTCACCAACAATTCCGGCACGATCAATACTACATAAACAAGGTAACTTCATACGAGCTATATCATGATTAATTTGATCATAGGCTCTTTGAATAAAAGAAGAATAAACAGAAATAAAAGGTTTTTTCTTAGATATTGACAAACCTGCAGCAAAAGTCATGGCGTGTTCCTCAGCAATTCCTACATCAAAACAACGTTCAGGAAAAACTTTAAAAAGATTATCCATCGCTGATCCTTTCATCATAGCAGGTGTAATAGCAGTAACATCCTTATCAATTTTCATCCATTGAAATACTTGATCAGAAACAATAGATGACCAAGATTTTTTATTGGTAGATGTTAGAACATTTCCAGTTTTTACATTAAAAGGTGGTGTCCCGTGCCATTTTCCTTCTTTATCATTTTCTGCATAAGAATAACCTTTTCCTTTTTCTGTAACAACGTGCACAACAACACTTTTTTTATTTGTTTTTGCGATATTTAAGACACGAATAAGTTCTCCTATATTATGTCCATCAATAGGACCTAAATAATCCATACCAAAATCTTCAAAAATGGTATCATCTAAAAAACCATGTTTTACAAAATCTTTCAAATATTTTGTTGCTTTATAAACACCTTCACCAAGTTTACCCTTTTGTAACATTGTACGATAATCATCTTTCATACGATTATAAGTATTAGAAATACGTATATTATTGAGAAAGTTATTCATCGCACCCGTACTTTTAGAAATAGACATTTGGTTATCATTTAAAATTAAAATCACTTTATTTTGTATTGATCCTAAATGGTTCAATGCTTCTAAAGATTCACCACCAACAACAGCCCCATCACCAATAACAGGTATAACATCAAAATATTCATGATTTAAATCTCTCGCAATCGCCATAGCAACCGCAGCTGAAAGTGCAGTAGAAGAATGTCCAGCTTCCCAAACATCATGTTTGCTTTCACAGCGCTTTTGAAACCCTGATAAGCCATTAAACTGACGTAATGTTGGAAATTGCTTTGCCCTTCCCGTTAAGATTTTATGAACATAACTTTGATGTCCAACATCAAAAAAAATCTTATCTTTTGGTGAATTAAAAACATAGTGTAACGCAATTGTCAGCTCAACAATTCCTAAGTTACTTGACAAATGCCCCCCTGTTTTTGAAACAGATTGAATAATAAATTGACGAATTTTATATGCCAATTCATTTAATTCATCTATATTCATTTCCATTAAAAAACTTGGATCTTTTATTTTATTTAAATCCATTTAACTCACTCTTTTCCATAAAAGCTCAATAATTTCAATAATTAAGCCATGATTAATTGATAAAGAATAAACAAGCTTGATTGCTTCTTTAAATAATTTATCTACTTCTTTTTGTGAAGCTTCAACACCTATTAAAGTCGTATACGTTTCTTTATGATTGCTTGCATCACTGCCAACAGGTTTTCCTAAGGTTTTACTATCAGAAATCACATCTAAAATATCATCCTGAATTTGAAATGCAAGCCCTACTTTATATCCAATTTCTTTCAAAACTTTTACATCTTGAGGACTTGCAATCAAACCACCAAGTTGAAAAGCACATGATAACAATTTGCCTGTTTTATAATGATGAATAGTATTGAGTTTATCAATAGATAATTTTTTATTTTCATTTTCAATATCTAATTCTTGTCCATAAATCATTCCTGAAATACCACTTGCTTGATAAAGACAAGAAATCAAGGCAATTTTTAAATCACCAGCCAAAGATGTTTTTATAATAATATTTACTGCTTCATTTAATAAACCATCACCAGCTAAAATAGCTGTTGCTTCGCCAAATTGTTTGTGACATGTCGGTTTTCCTCTTCTTAAATCATCATTATCCATTCCTGGTAAATCGTCATGAATCAAAGAATATGTATGAATCATTTCTAAAGCACACGCGATATCTATATAATCATGATAATTTTGATTGTAAGCTCTAATGACTTGCAAAACAATAAAAGGTCTAATTCTTTTTCCACCAGCTTGTAAAGAATAAAGCATAGCTTCTTTTACTTTACTCTTTGGATAATCATTTAAAATCGTTTTTAATCTTTGATTAATTTCATTTACAATATTATTCATGTTGTTCACCTACATCAAAGTCTTCAATTTTTCCATTTAAAAGAATTTTTGCGACTTTATCTTCAACATTATTTATTTTTTTTGAACAATAATTAGAAAGTTGAATTCCTTCTTGAAATAGATCAACACTTTGATCTAAAGAAGTTGTATCTTTTTCTAATAATTGAACAATTTCTTCTAATCGATTTAGCGCTTGTTCAAATGTCATATTTTCCATTTTATCACTCCTTATGCACTATTGCATTTACATAGCCATCTTTAAAAAGAATTGATATTTTATCTTGATTAGAAACATCATCTATTGATGAAATATTTTTATCATTTTTACTGACAATTGCATATCCTCTTTCCAAAGTATGAAGTGGACTTAAAGCATTTAATTTTGAAACCAAAGACATAAAATCAGTTTTACTGTATTTTATTTTATGTTTCATATTCTTTTTTAATAAATTGACTTGTGCAGCAATATGTTGATTATATTCATTTATAAAGATTTCATTACGAGAACTTAAAACAAGACTTAATTCTTTTTGCTTTGTTTTAGAAGTTTGTAATCTATTTTTCATTCCATTAATTAATCTTTCTTGAATATGATTTAAATATTGCGCTGAATCACCATAAATTTTTTCAGGATTATTAAATAAATAATAATTTTCATAACGAATTAATTCTTTTTTTGATGATTCAATTTTGTATTTCATATTTGTTTTCAATAAATTTGTAAGCTGCATTAAATTATCTTGCATTTCTAATAAATTAGGTGTCGCTTTAATAGCTGCTGCAGTAGGTGTCAAAGCACGAAAATCACTAACATAATCACAAATTGTAAAATCAGTTTCATGTCCAACGCCTGTAATAATCGGTGTTTTCAAGTCAAAAATTGTTCTTGCAAGTGTTTCTTCATTAAAGTTCAATAAATGTTCTAACGAACCCCCACCTCTTGCTAGAATAATCGTGTTAAATTTTAATTGATCTACATATTCTAACGTTTTAACAATATGAAGATAGGCATCTTTTCCTTGAACTGGTATTGGAAAAATGATAACTCGACAAATTGGAAATCTTGATTTGATTGTTTGCATAACATCCATTAAAGCAGCACTTGGATAAGCCGAAAGAACAGCAATTTTTCCTGGGTATAAAGGAATGTCTTTTTTATATTTTGAATCAAATAATCCTTCTTGATACAACTTTTTTTTCAAAGCTTCAAATTGTAAATACAAAACACCAATACCGTCGGGTTCAATTGTTCTTACAATAAGTTGATTATAGCCAGTTACTGCATAAACAGAAACACTAGCCTCTATTAAGACATGATCTCCATTTTTTAAATCAAATGTTAATTGCTTTGCAAAACCTTTATACATGATAGCACTTATATTTGATTTTTCATCTTTTAATGTAAAATATAAATGACCAGAATTAATATTTCTTTTTAGGTTTGAAATCTCACCTTTTATATAAATAATCTGTAATTGAGAATCTATATCTACTTTTCTTTTTAAATAGTTGTTTAACGCAGAAACCGTTAAATATTTTTTAGTCAATAGATGCTAAAACTCCATTGATAAATTTATAAGTATCCTCATCACAGTATTTTTTAGCAAGTTCAACTGCTTGATTAACAACAATTTCTTTTGAATAATCATTAAGTTCATAAATAGAAACATAAAGAATTGCCTTTTCCATTAATGAAAGTCTTTCTAATGTCCATCCTTTTTTCAAATGTTTTTGAATAAGAGGCTTGTATTCATCAATACGAGAAATTGTATTAAATACAAGTGTTTTGCATAAAGCCACTTCTCTATCTTCCATTCTAGGTTTATAATAATTATTCAAATAATTTTCAATTTCTTTATCTGTTGCATTTGTTAATAAATATTGATAAACAGCAATAACTGCTTTTTCTCTAATTAATTTTTTTCTTACTTTTTCCATAAAACATTTCCTTCCAAAAATATATTACTATTTTATCATATATTTGAGGCAATTTAAACAAATAAAAAGGAATCGTTTAAACAATTCCTAAAATTTAATCTTATTAACATTGATGTTAACTTTTACATTTCTAAAACCAATATATCGATCAATAGCATTAACAATTTCACTTTGAATTTGGGTAACAACTTTTCCAACATTTAAACCATAATCAATACAAATATTTAAATCAATAACAACTTGATTATGATCATTAATTTCAACATTAACAGCACCTTTTCCACCATCAAAATCAACACCTTCTATTTTACTCATTTCATGAGTTGTAATAGATTGAAAAACAGATAATTCAATATATTGTTCACCTAAATTATTTTTCTTTTCTACAACATAATATTCCATATGATTACTCCTTTTTTAACTATACCTATATTTTATATAAAATTGTCCAATTATTCAAGTTTAGTCTTCTACAAACTTTACTTCAATATCAAATTTATTATTATATTTCCCTTGAATACATTTAATGACGCGATTTGCATCTTTTGAAGTTGCTTCTTTTAATTTGATAACAACTTTCAAATGAGTATCATCAAGTTCTACAAAACATTCTTTATACCCTTTTTCTTTTAATAATTTACATATTGTATTTTCAGTTTCAATATCTGAATTTGTTTTTTCAATAGATGTCAACGCCTCTTGTATTTGTTTTTTTGATGATTTAGCCGATGCAATTACATCATTATTTTCAGCAAGTGTATTTTCATGATTTTCATTCAATTGATTTTGAAGAACCTCTATTTTACTAAGTTGTTTTGTTTGAACATTTGTTTGTTGATCAATAGGTGGAACAACTAAATAATAAACTGATAAAACAAGAATAAGTGTAAAAAGTGATAAAAAAGTAATAGCCTGTTTATTCATATAAATCCCCTCTCTATCATTTATATGAAGAAATCTTTTTTATATGAAAAAACACTAGAATAATCTAGTGTTTAAGCTCTACCTGAATATTTTCCTTCAGCAGTTGAAATAACAACCATTTCTCCTTCGTCAATAAATAAAGGAACTTTAATTTGGAAACCAGTTTCCAAAACAGCATTTTTAGTAGCCCCAGTTGCAGTATCTCCTTTAACCGCTGCTTCAGCTTCTGTAATTTGTAGAGTAACTTTATCAGGCAATTGAACACCTAATACTTCACCTTCGAAACTACGAATTGTAGCAGTTGCGCTTTCTTTTAAGAAATTCTTTTCCCATTCTAAGTTTTCTGCAGGAATTTCAATTTGTTCGTATGTTTCACCATCCATAAATACAAAAGCATCTCCTGTATTATATAAGTATTGCATTTCTTTTTTATCGATTTGAGCTCTTTTTACTTTATCATTCCCACCGAAAGTTAATTCAGTAGTTGATCCTGTACGTAAATTTTTCATTTTGACTTTAATATTTGCTGCAGCTCTAGCAGTTTTATTGTGAGAATAATCTAACACGACATATAAATTTCCATCTAATTGGAAAGTAACTCCAGGTTTTAAATCACTAACGTTAATCATAATAATCTCCTTTTTATTAATACTCTCGATGATTATAACAAATAATTATTATGAATGGAATATTTTTTCTAGTTAATTTCTTCTATTTTTTGAATAATATTTTTTTCTTTATTTAATTCAACATGGAATAGATATTTTTTATTATCTTTTTCTATAGTTGTTTCGATATAAAAATAATTTCCCATGTCATCTACAGTATAACTAATGGCATAGTCGTCAATAGTTAAATAATCGCTTAATAAAATACTATTTTTATTTTCATATTTATAATTCGCTAATAATATATTTTCAATAAGTCGTGTTTCGTTCACTTCTTTTAACCCCTTAAAACTGCGACTATTTAAAATTGTTATTTGGCATAAAGAAAAAATATTTAAAGATAGAATCAAAAGCAAAACAAGAGTTATTTGTAAGGCAGAGCCATTATTCGTTTTTAATTTCATAATCACTTCCTATAATATAACAAGACCAAATGTCATTTCTTTTAATCTCCATTCGAATCAAACTATCTCCTCCTTCAAATCGGACTTCATCGATTGCATTACATAAAATGTTATGCCCTGGTGTTAAAACCAAACGATCATTTTGTAAGATAACCTGGCATTGTTCGTCTTTTTCGTTTTTAAAAGTTAAACTATTTCCATATTCTATAGAATGCGCTGTTATTAATTCTTTTGATAACGTAGCTACTCCATTTTCTAAACGTGCATCTATTTTATTTCCATAATTAGAAAAATAAAGAGTTTTATAAAGAAATGAGCAATTAATGACAATCAAGGACGTAATTAAAAGACTTAATAAAACTTCTATTAATGTAAAGCCTCTTTTAGACATTGTTCAATTCCCTCTTCTAAATTTAATTTTTGTTCTTGATTACTCTGGATAGAAATATATTCTTGATATTCCTTTTCAATTCTTAGCCTTGTTTTTCCATTTAACGTATATAACGAAACAAGTAAAACAATAACAGAAATGAAAACGCTAAAAGCAAACAAGCTTTCAATTAAAGTGAATCCTTTACGATTGGAATTCATATTCACCACTTCCTAAATGAAAAACAATTTTTATCTTTTTTTGATTATTAGCCAAAACAATATGATTTGCCTGATTGATATTACCGTTTTTATTAAAATAAACCTCTTTAATTTTATCAAAATAGAACTTATCAGGAAGTTGAAAACTAATCTTTTGTTCATCTTTTAAATAATAAACTTCCTTTTTGGTAAAACATAAATCAATTCTTTGATGAGAAATTAATGATTCTTGTTTAGCCTGATCAATCATCATTCCTATTTGTTTTTGTACATTTTCAAAATTGTAATTATTTTGATGTGTAAAATAATATGGAATGGTAAGTAATGTTATTGAAACAATAATAGATAACACAAACAACATTTCTATCATAGTGAATCCTTTATTTTGAAACATAAGCTTCCCCGTCATTAATTTGAATTGCAAGTCCAGAAGGACAAACGGCTTGCTTTTCTTTTAAATAAGGATGACTGCCAGAAGTTAATTGTGACATGCTTGTTGGTAGTTCTCCATGCTCAATCTCGTATAACACAATTTGAGAGTTGACAACTTCAATTTGAGCATCACAGCTTTTTTCTTTAACAATACGATTTTTGCTGGTCACTTCAGGAATAACAAGAAGTAAAATCACTAAAATAACTGATATACAAAATATCATTTCGATCAATGTAAACCCATTTTCTTTTTTTATCATCATTTTCACCTATAGTTTTCCTTTCTTTTATTTTTATTTATAGAGTTGAAACAACATTCATCATTGGAATTATAATAGATACATAAACAACAATGACAAAACTTGCAACAAATCCATAAATCAAAGGAACAATTGTTTTAATAATACGTGAAATTAAACGATCTATTTGCATAAACGAAATATCTATATACTCTTTTAAAGATTTTTTTTCATTTTTATTATGAATAAGAACGATAAACATCTTAAAATCATCTGAAAAATAAGGAAATGCTTGGATGGCAGAATCAATATTTCTTCCTTCTAAAATAGAATTATACAATTCATAAACAATCATCTTAATATCGCTATCTTTTATCTTGTTATAAAGAAGTTCAATAATAGTTGTTGCATCATAATTATTCATCAGCAACTCATCGTAATAGATAGCAAATTTAAGCGAGTAATACTTACAAATAACATTTTTAACTAATCGCGTATGTTCGATCATAAAATCAATATATTGAAAATGTTGATGTGTTACAGAAATCTTTACAAATAAAACAATAGAAACAACTACAACAAAAACAAATATCAAAAACAAAGGAATAATTTTGAGAAGGGTAAAGAAAAATTCAGTAATTAAACTTTTTTCAATGTTAAAATCAATAAATAGAATTTCTACTTGTGGCAATAGAAATAAAACAACAAAAATAGAAAAAACAAAGAGAAAAATCAACATAAAAAGTGGATAACCTAATTTCTTTATAATAATTTTTTTAATTTCTTCTCTTTTCTTACAAATAGCGAGTGTTTTTTCTAAAGCATCATCAATTGAAAAATCATGTTTAAAGAAAGAAAAATATTCTTTAAATAAACCAGGTAAATTCATTTTTAGTAATGCTTCATCTACTGTTTCTCCTTGATAAAGATATTTTTCCAAATCACTTACTTGTTTTTTAAAATCAAGCATTTTGCATAAATCCAACAAATCATGTATTGAATATCCTTGCTTTAAAAAGAAAATCATATATTCTATAAAATCTAATGTTACTCTATTCATCTAAAATACCTTTATCAACCAATGTTTTATGAGCTTTTTTAAAATCATAATAATTGACTTTTTTGTTTTTAAAATAATTTTGTAAACTTTGCTTATCCATAAATTCACTTTCAACAACAATTTTTTGTTTTTTATTGATGTTCATTTTTTGTGTCATCACCCCAATTAATACATCTTCTAAATCTAATAACTGGATATTCAAATTTACAAGTCTTTTTAATGTGTTTATACAATGACTTGCATGAAGTGTTGTCAAAACTAAATGACCTGTCAAAGCACATGTTAACGCAAGTTGCGCCGTTGTTTCATCTCGTATTTCACCTATCATGATTACGTCAGGGTCATGTCTTAATATTTGTTTAAGCGATTCGTTATAATTGATTCCTTGTTTTTCATTTAATTCAATTTGAAGACAATAATCTTTTTCAATTTCAATAGGATCTTCCAATGTAATAATATTCTTTTGATAATGTTTATTGATTTCATCAAGTAAAGCATAGAGTGTTGTTGATTTTCCCGATCCCGTCGCCCCGCTAATAATAAATAAACCATTTTCTTGTTTTGCTATTTGTTTTAGAAATTGATTTACATGAAAATCATAAGTTAAGTTATTTAATGTAAGTTTTTGATGATTATTCAGTATTCTAATAACAAGTGAATCCATCTCTTTTCCCATCAAAGATGAAATTCTGAGATTATATTTTCTATTGTTATATTCAAAAATACAATGTCCTGTTTGTGGCTTTCTAAAATAATTTAAATCTATTTTAGAAATAAAACGAATATAATTTAATAGTTTTGTCATTCGTTTTGAATCAATCGTATCGTAATCATAAAGCCTCCCTTTCTTTCTAAACTTTATAATACCTTTTTCTTTAGATAATAAGTGAATATCACTTACTTTCTCTTTAAGAGCGTCATAGACTAATTGTTCAAATAACTCGTTCATATTGTTCCTCCTACTAGTTTATTCGCTCTTTTTTTGTTTTTTTCTTCAAAAAAATGAAAAAAAACAAAAAAATCGTTTTTACAAACGATTTAAGTACGGATTATTCCTTTTTTCATCATCGAGTGTTGTTGATGGTCCATGCCCGGGATAAATAAGATAGTTTCCTGAAATACCTTTAATTTTTTCAATAGAAGCAATTGTTTCTTCTAATGAAGAATTAGGAAAATCATATCTTCCAACAGCACCTTTAAAGATAACATCCCCAGAAAAGATAATATGATGATCTTGAAAAATCACAAAACAAGAACCATGAGTATGTCCAGGTAAATTTAAAAATTGAATTTTAAAACCTGCACATTCTATGAAATCTTTTACAAGAGTTATTTTTGTTTGCATGTTTAATGGTTTTGAATAATTAGATAAATTAATGTCATCATCATAGAAACAATTATAATCTCTTTCATGAAGATAAACAGAACATTGATATTTATTTACCAAGTCATCAACGGCGCCAATATGATCAAAATGTCCATGCGTTAAAAGAATAGCTGAAATATTTAAATGGTTTTCATTTAAATATTGTATTATTTTTTCACTTTCAGCACCAGGATCAACAATTAAAGACTGATTACCATTTTCAATAATATAACAATTGGTTGCCATTTGACCCAGTGTCATATGTTTGATTTTGAGTTCTTCCATATTTTTTCCTCATAATAAAAAATAAGCCGAGGCTTATTTTTTTTCTTTGTGTACAGTTTTTTTATTGCATCTTGGGCAATATTTATTAACTTCCATTCTATCTGGATGATTTCTTTTATTCTTAGTGTTGATATAATTTTCTTCACCACATTCTGTACATTTTAAAATGATATTATCTCTCATGATTACACCTCCGCATCACTAAAACTTTCTTACACATAATAACATAATAATTTATGAAATACTAGCATTTTTTTAATTTAGTCCATATTTTTCTACATATTTATCGACAACTTGATTTGCAATAATTGGCGCAGACGAATCAGCACCAGTAGAAGAACGATCTTCACGTTCAGCAATACTTGCAAAGGCAACAATTGGTTTACTATCTTCTGTTGCTGAAATATAACCAATTTGTAAGTGGTTAGGATGATCGACATTATCACCAGGATCATATTTTTCTGCAGTTCCTGTTTTACAGTAAGCAGCATAAGGCTTTTGAGACCAATACGTATGAGATGTACCATCACTTCTTGTAACACAAGCACGCATTCCTTTTTTGATTTGTTGGAAGGCTTCTACTTGTGAAGAAACATCATCTTGAATATTTGTTTTAAATTTATAAGTTGAAACATTGTTGCCTGCATCGTTTGTTTTAAATGATTCAACTAAGAAATGAGGTTGTACTTTTTTACCCATGTTTGCCACCGTGCATGTATATTGTGCTAATTGAATTGGTGTATATGTATCATATTGTCCAATACAAGCATCTAACAATAAACCAGCTTCAGATCTTTGTCCTTTATATCCATCACCTTCGTTTGGTACATCAAGTCCTGTTTTTACTCCTAAACCTAATTCACCAAAATCACGTCTAATAATTGTAAGTGTTTTTACAAATTTATTGAAATCAACGTTTAAGGACGCATTTGGAACATAATTGACATCGGCAAGTTTCATTGCAATTCTAAACATGTAAACGTTTGAAGACCACGCTAGTGCATCGACTTCATTGATATTTCCCATTGGTTTCCAAGACTTCTTTTCTTTTGAACCTCTAATTTTAATCGGTTCATCGACAAAATACGTATTTGGAACAATAATATTTTCTTTAAAAGCTGTATAAAGTGTTCCTGCTTTTGATGTAGACCCTATTTCAACTTGTCCTAAATAGTTGAAAGAAGAAATATCAGATACTTCACCTGTGGTTTTATCAATTTTTTTTGCTGACATTACTAATACTTCACCAGTATTGGGATCCATCATTACAAAATACATTTTTTCAAAGTATTTATTAAAACTATTACATGCTTTTAATTCATTAGTAATTAGTTCGTCTGCGAATGTTTGAAGCTCCCAATCAATTGACAAACGAATATTATTTCCTTTTTGGCCATTAATGCTATTTGTCACAATAGGATCTCCATTACTATTGTATTTAATAGAGTAAGATGAATTTGTTGCTTTTAAAATATCTTCATATTGTTTTTCTAAACCGCTCGTTCCAACACGACTATCATTTGTATATCCTAAAGCTAAAAGTTCATTTTTCATTTCTGAAGGTAATCCTTGTCTTTTTGTAGTTACTTTTCCAAAAATAGAAGAAAGTTGTCCATCCACCATTGATTGACGTGACCAACCACTACTAATTTGAATACCTTTTAAAACATTTGCATTTTCACCAATAACACTCGCTTCTTCAACAGAAATTCCTTCAGCAAGTGTCACAGATCCTTTTTTACATCGTTTCATTAAATATTCAAAACGAACTTGTTCAATTTCATCATGTGTCGTATTTTGATAGATATAGTCTAACGTTAATTTGGAAATAATTAGATTTTTCTTTGCTTTTTCATAATCTGAACTATCAGGATTATCTTTTTTTAATCGTGACAACTCTTTATTACTAATCAAACTTTCAGCAAGTTTTTCATGGGCAATGATAAAATAATCTTTGATATTTCTTTCTGTGACATTATTTACATTCTTTGGTTCAAAATCAATATCTAATTTTTTACTCAAAAATTTTGCAATGTATGTAATTTCTTTATCTGTAATTGATTTTGGCGCATAATAATTAACACATATAACATTTTCATTACCTACAAGTTTTGTATAATTACGATCATAGATTTCTCCACGAGGAGCATCATTTGTAAATGTTGAAGTTCCATAAGTTTCCAACTTCACTTTTAAATTATCTGCTTGCGTTAATTGCACATAACCAAGTCTAATAATTAATATAATAATCAAAATAATTGTCAGACATATTAGCTCAATTAATCTTTTTGAAACAATAATTTCTGTCTTACTATTTTGATATTCCTTTTCTTCACTAAAACCATGAAAACGTACTTTTGAGTTATTTTTATTATTAAACAATTTCAAAATATTACGCCTCCTTCCGCATGTGTATTATATTATACTTTAATTAAATAGTAAATTTGAATTATGGTCTAAAAACAATAATTTCACATTTTTATATCAAAATAGCAGCTCAAGCTGCTATTCATCATCAACAGATAAAATTGCCATGAATGCTTCTTGAGGAATTTCAACACTTCCCACAGCTTTCATACGTTTTTTACCCTCTTTTTGTTTTTCTAATAATTTCTTTTTACGAGAAATATCTCCACCATAACATTTAGCAAGGACATTTTTTCGCATTGCTTTGATGGTTGTACGGGCAATGATTTTTCCTTGAAGTGCTGCTTGAACTGGTACTTCAAACATTTGTTTAGGAATAATTTCTTTTAATTTTTCACAAATGACTTTACCTCGACTATAAGCAAAATCTTTATGAACAATGGAAGAAAGTGCATCTACAACATCTCCATTTAATAAGATATCCATTTTTTGAAGTTTACTTTCACGATAACCAATCAACTCATAATCGAAAGAAGCATACCCTTTTGTACTTGATTTTAATTTATCAAAGAAATCATATACGATTTCTGATAAAGGAATATTATAGATAATATTCCTACGTGTATCATCAATATATTCAATATCAACATACTCACCACGTTTTGATTGACATAATTCCATAATAGAACCAATGTATTCATTTGGTGTCATAATTGAAGCTTTAACATAAGGTTCTTCAATAAAATCAATCACTTGAGGTGCAGGCATCATCGCTGGGTTATCAATTTCAACCATTGTTTTATCTGTTAAATAAACACGATAAATAACTGATGGTGCTGTCGCAATCAATTCTAAATCAAATTCTCTTTCAAGACGTTCTTGAATAACATCCATGTGTAATAATCCTAAGAAGCCACATCTAAATCCAAAGCCCAAAGCTTGTGATGTTTCTGGTTCAAATACTAAAGATGAATCACTTAATTGGATTTTTTCTAAAGCTTCACGTAAGTTTTTATATTTAGAATTATCTACTGGATAAAGACCACAATAAACCATCGGGTTTAATTTACGATAGCCAGGTAATTGTTCATAACTTTCATTTTCTAAAGTTGTAATTGTATCCCCAACATGTACATTTTGAATTGATTTAATTGCTGCTGAAATCCATCCAACTTCACCACAAACAAGTTCATCTTTTTTGATTTCGGCTGGTGTTCTTACCCCAACTTCTGTTACTTCATAAGTGGCACCAGTGGCCATAAATTTAATATGATCACCTACTTTAATAGATCCTTCTTTAATTCTTACAAAAACAACGACACCACGATAACTGTCATAGAATGAATCAAATATTAATGCTTGTGTAGGATTATCTACACTTCCTTGAGGAGCTGGTATATCTCTTACAATCATTTCTAAGACATCTTGTACATTAAGACCACTTTTTGCTGAAATAAGAGGTGCATGATCTGCAGGTAAGCCAATAACATCTTCTATTTCTTTAATAACACGTTGTGGATTAGCACTTGGTAAATCTACTTTATTAATAACTGGTAAAATTTCCAAATCATTATCTAAAGCTAAATACACATTTGCAAGTGTTTGTGCTTCAACACCTTGTGCAGCATCTACAACTAATACTGCCCCTTCACATGCTGCAAGGGAACGAGAAACCTCGTATGTAAAGTCAACATGACCTGGAGTATCAATCAGATGTAATAAATAAGTTTGTCCATCTTTTGCTTTATATTGTAATTGCACCGCATTTAATTTAATTGTAATTCCTCTTTCTCTTTCTAGCTCCATACTATCTAATAATTGAGCTTTCATTTCACGATCAGAAACAGCCCCTGTCATTTCTAGAATTCTATCTGCTAAAGTACTTTTTCCATGATCGATATGAGCTATAATTGAGAAGTTTCTTATTTTATGTTGTTCTATCGCCATTATATATTCACCGACTTTCAGTAACTCATTTTAACAAAAAATAACGCAATTGACAATTTATTTATAGAAATAATTATTTGCTGCTTCTTTTAAAAAAATGATTTAATCTAAATGTTTCATTTGTGCTCCATAAATCGATTGATTTCCATTTACTAAATAAGCAAAAATACAAACAATAATAAAGAGTATCATATTATTTCCACCAAACACTTCTATACTAATCATCATAGGTGCTATTAATGTATTCGTTGCTGAAGCAAAAACAGCAACATAACCTAAGGCTGCACATAGTTCTATTGGTAAAATAGCATCTGTTATTTTTCAGTTAATTCATTTTCATTTATTAAATCTTGGTCATATTTCTCTTGAACTTCTTTATCACTTTTATTTAGTTCTTCAGCCAAGTTACTTATTTCTTCGTTTGACATATGTATGAGATTATTAATTTGATTTTTTAGATAAGTTATATTTTGTTGTTGATAATCATAATAATCCACGTAAAATTTAGCGATTAAAAAAGTATAACATAATTCAAAATCATATGCGCCCTTATTCATTCTTAATGATGTATCTTGTATAGATCTCTTTACTATCTCAACAAATTCATTTTTTAATAGTGATTCTTGCGAAATAAGTTCAAATAATTGATTACATGTTTCTTCATCTAAACACGTATGATATTTTAAATCAGAAATCTTGGCAACTGTAATTCCTAATTGAGTACTTAAATGTTTTTTTAACTTTGTTTGAGAGATATCTTTTCCTACTATTTTAGTAAATTCTTTTACTTTTCTTCTAATAAATGTACTATTCTTGATTTTATCAATCAAAACACCCACTCTTCTTGTGAAAAATCGCCATAATCATTTACTTTCGTTACCAATTTATCTGACGAGAGATCATAAGAGTTATTCTTTTGAATAAACTTTTCTTCAGTATTTAACAAAAACATCACCCTCTTTACTTATTTCTTTTGTTATATCATTAGGGAGACTTTATTTGTTAAATAAAAAAGACATTATTCGATAAAATCTAAATATTAATAATCGAGCAAAAGTTATCTATGAAACGATGAAAAAAGTTTGATTCTTGTATTTTTATTTAATATTTTCATCAAACAAAACACGAGCATTACTTAAATCCAAATCATCTACATGATTGATCATTCCTTGATGATATCTCTTTTGATTAATATTGTGATAACTTATAATATTAAAATGAACTTCTTGATCTACAGCAACAACGATTAAGTTTTGTCTTTTTTGATGATCATTCTTTTCTTGTGCTTTAAAGACATAAATATATTTAAAACATTGTTTGAGTGTTTTTACAACATTCTTTATATTTTGACTATATTTACCACTTAATGAACCAATGATATTTGTTATATAAATTCCTTGTGGATTTAAAGATTCTTTTATTCTTTTGATTGCTTCCAACGAATGAAGTTCTAATACTAAATTTTCACCAATAAAGACATCACTTAAAATAGCATCATATTTCTTTTTGTTCCTATTTATATAATCTCTTCCGTTTTCAAAATAACAATGAAATCTATTTTTATTCTTATCAAATTTATTAATAGTTTCTTCTAAATAGAAGTATTTATTAGAAATATCATAAAGAACTTTGTTAATTTCAACAACATCAATATTTCCTTGATGATGTGCTAAAAAATATTTAGGATAATGAAAAGCACCACCACCAATTAACAAAACATCATTAATTTGTCTATCTTCTAAATAATTTTCATCAAACATTAAATCAAATAAATACATATATTCAAAAAGTAATTCATTTTGTAATTCTTCTTCTATATAAGTTGCTGATTCCATACCACCATCTATATCAAGAACTCTTACTCGATGCTTATCATGTCGACCATAGCTAATGGTAATATGCCCATAAGGACTTTCTATTTCAATCTTATCGTTATACAATTTTTATTACCCTACCTTTAAAATTTAAACGGATCCCAATTTGGTTTTCCGCTATCATAGTAATCACATGATTCTTGCCAAGATTTCATTTCATCTTTAATGGTATCGCATAAACATTCATAGTCATCTTTTTTTAATTTATCATGATTCATCATTGATTTATAAAACTTTTTAAAACTAGCTGCTGTTTCTTTTATAGAATTTGGTGAAGACCACATACATTTTCTAATAAAGAAATCTCTAAAGAACAAATCTACTTCATTATTAACTTCTTCATAATTTGCATTATTACGATTTAATAAATATTCATTGATAAAGAAATCAACATTTTGTATATGTTTCTTAATTGTTTTATCAGATAGATTTGAAAGATCTTCTTTAAAAATATTTAATAATTCTTCATGTTGTTTTACAATTTTTTCTTTGTCAAACGGTTCTTTAAAATACATAGACAGATCTCCTTTGTTTTTAAATTATTATAATCAACTTTCTTTTATCTAATTTTATCATATTTAATAATTGTTCTATAGTAATTCTAAAAATAATTTAAAAACAGGAATATTACAACACAATTGTTGTTCATCCTGTTTTATTATTTATTAATATCTAATACTGCATAACATGCATCTCTAAACGCATCTAAGCAACATTTGCTTTTTTAGGATGTGAAGTCATAGAGAGACTATCTATTGCTTCTTCTAATAATCCTGGATTTCTTATTCACGTAATATGTTTGATACTTGGATCATACAAAGAATTACAGAAGCAATCATAACAACCTTGATTATATCCAATACAATAACGAATTTGATTCATTTGACCATTTTTATCTTTATTACAAAAATTTGCATCGGTAAGTTGCGTACGCGCCATTATAATTAAATCTACTTTATCATCTTCTAATATCTTTTCAGCAAATTCAGGAGTATTGATATGTCCACAAGGCATTGTAAACATTCCTGTTTCTTTACGAATACATGCACCATCTTCTACATTGAATCCATTTTCAATATCTACAGGAGCTACTTCATAAAGAGTTACAACTGTTATAATATTTCGACGTGATATATTTAAAACATCGACACCATATTCTTTGGCATCTTTACAAAAGTCAATCACTTCTTCAATAATTAATCCACTTTCAAACATATCATCATGACAATCTATTTTCAAAAAATAAAGGCACGGCTTCTAGTATATTTTAACGAATAGCTTTAATACATTCAAGTGGAAATTTCTATTGATCTTCAAAACTCCCACTCCATTCATTACTTCGATGATTGATTTCACTAGAAGGCATTGAGTGTGGTAAATAATTATGAGCGAAACGAAATTCTGAACAATCAAATCCAGCTTCAACTGAACATTTAGCTACCTCAATAATTTTATTAACAATATCCCATAATCTTTCAGAAGTAATTCCTGGTACAGTATATTCTACACTTAGTGGCATATCATTTTGAACTAGAATTTTTGCTTTTTAATCTAAATCAATAGCTAAACCTCCTTGCAAAAGTTGAATACATGTTTTATCACCAGCATCATGTACTACATCATTTAATTTTTTTAAGCCATTAATATACTTATCTTCAGCTATAAATAAAAACCCAAAATGTGCACTTGCTTTATCAACAGCAATAACCTCACCCATATTTAAACCATTACCACCCTTAGCACGTGCTACATGATAAACAATCAACTTATCTATAACACTTTATCTGCCTTCACTTTTCACACTTTCATGCGTACCTATCGCAGACATCACAACACGATTTTTTAATTTCATGCCACGAATCTATATTGGTTCAAATAATTTATCAAATATTTCTTTTTCCTCCTAAGCATTTGCTTTTTTTCTCTTAATCATAGCATTATGCAAAAGTGCTATCAAACAAAATATAGAGAAATTAATTTTTAAATCTATTTTCTTTATGTTAAAATTTATAAAGAAATAATATTAAATATTTGGAGAAATAAAATGAACAGCTATATCAAACAGTGGTTAGAAATTATAGAAAATATGAATAATGATAATACATATAAACTTGCATGGGGAAGAGCTATTATTGAACTATGTTTTGAAACAAATCAATTAGATGAACAAGTAACTTTTACATTTCAGCATATTGCAAAAAAGATGATTAAATATTATTGGAATCAAACCTATTTCTTTCATCTTGATCAAAGTCCAAACAAAAAGAAAATTCCCGTTTTAGTTCAAAATGTCAAGCTTCTAATTGATCTATATGAATCTATTCAACGTACTCATGTTCCTGTTTGGTTTGATAAAGCTGAGACTATTTTAAAACATGAAAAACAATATCGTAAAATTATAAACGACAGTGCTAAAACATTAAAAAATGATGTTTCTTGGAGATTTAAATTAGCAAATAAAAAAGAATATGATCTTTATTATTTAGATAAAAATTGCATGTTTATTTCTTTTACTAAACAACAAGTACTATCGCTTAAAGAATATAGTTTTGTTTTATCTCAACTTATTAATTTTAAATGGGCTCAACTTCTTGAAAAATTTAATCATTCTCCAAGAATTGCTTCTAAAGTAAAAGGTATTTCTGATAATACTATTAAAAGAAGCAGTTTAACAAAATATAAAAATATTCTTTTAAAAAGCAATAACTATCAAGCAATTGATTTTTATACTGGAAAAGTATTACAAGAAAATGATATTTCTGTTGATCATGTCATTCCGTGGTCTTTCATGTACAGTAATGATATTTGGAACTTAGTTTTAACAAGCAAATCAAATAATTCATCAAAATCAAATATCATTCCTTCTCAAGGTGTAATAGAGAGTTTAAAAGAAAGGAATGCTCGACTAGTTAAATTAATTAATGATAACAAGTATAAAGATGAATTACTTTTAGCTATAGAAAATGATTATGTTGATAAGTTTTATTTAGCTATGAAAATCTAGTAACATCAATTTGTCTTCTTTTTTGAATATCACTTTTTTTAAAATAAAAAGTACATCTTGTTATTTTAAATCACCTATATTTAAGATTTTATTTAGCATATTAATAATTTTTTCTCTTTCCCCACTACCTGTTGTAGAAAATCTTAATAAAGGAATATAATAAAGTTCAAAAATATGATTTTTAGCAAATCTCTCTTTGCTTGTGCTGTTTCCTTCTGATGAAAAGCATAGCCATCTACTTCAATAGCGAGAATTGCTCTTTTGCTTATCCTATTATAAACAAGAAAATCAACATGCGTTGCTGGATTCATAGCATATAAGCACTCATCATCATTTAATAAATAAGGATTTTTTATAAGCATATTGACAGGAAAATGGCACACAAAATCTAACATTTTATAATCATCATTTTTTAATATTTCTTCTAATAAAGTATACATTAGGTTTTCTGAATCATATTCTAATTTTCTGTTATTTTTGTTCAAAAATAACTTTCTTTCTTTTGTGTATTGTTTATATAAATAATCAAAAATAGAATAAACATTACTCTCTACAACTTCAAAATTATTATATTGAATGTAATCTATTAAATCCATTATATTTCTTTCTTTATTTTGTTCATTTCCAGTAACAACCAATATCAATTTTTTCTTTGCTCTTGAAACAGCAACATTGAGCAAATACGGATCATCAACAAAATCAGTTATTTCATCTTCGACAGTAGAAATAATAATAGTATCCTTTTCTTTTCCTTGAAATTTATGTACTGTTGCTTGTTCAATGCCATCTATTTGTTCTTTCAAAGACTGAACTTGGTTATTATATGGTGCATATGATACCCGTTTCTTTCTTATTTGTAATATCATTTGGTATGATTTCATTTTTTATAATATCAATTTGTCTTTGACTAAAATGATTTCGAGAATGATTTCCTTTTACTGTTTTAATTACTTTTAAAACATCTTTTTCGCCATGATCTTCTGTCATAATAATCAAATTGCCTCGATAAAACTTTTGATTACAGAACTCAATTATTTTAGGATGGCAACGATAGTGTTCTCTTAACATCGTTTGTGTCACATTTGGCATAACTTCTAAAACAGATTGTAAAAAACTGTTTGTAAATCGATATCCTTTGCTTAAATTGTATTGATTAAATATCGCATCTGCTCGTATTTCAGTATGTTTATCTACAACATTTGGTAATTGATTTGTATCCCCAACAATGACCATATTTTTAGCACAGGACATAGCAAGTGCTCCAGTAGCAATATCAACTTGTGAAGCTTCATCCATAATTACATAATCATAAACGACATTATCATTCAAACTATCTCTTGAGGAAAATGTTGTACTTAATATTACCGGATATTCATTTAATATATCATAAGGATTTTTCAAGAAATCTTCTGATGTAAATAACTGCCTGTAAGTATTTTTTTCGTACTTGTTTGCCAGATAATTTTTTAAGAATTTCATCGAATCATTTGTTAAATTATCTAATAAATGATTACTTGTATTATTTAAATATGCTGTAATGTCATTCAATTCTTTTAAGACTTCATTTTCTCTTGTTTCATAATAAAAAGCTTGGAAAGTTGTTATAATTTGAGATATTTCTAATGAATAAATACTAAAATTGTATAAACCATATTTAAAAAAGAATTTAAGTTTAAAAAAGAAATTAATATCCTTATTTACTTCTGAAATACTTTGACATTCTTGCCATAACTTCATCCATTTATTCGACTTCATACTTCTTTTATATTTTGTATAATCCACAGTTACATTTGTTTCATTTAAATATTCATTAAAATACTTTCGTTCTATTTTAAGACGATTCAGTTCTTGATTTAATTGTGCCAATCTTTCTTGTTTATCAAATACTGTTTTTAATTTCTTTGAATTTTCTTGAACCTGTTGCATAAAATCATCTTGAATGTCATCACTTTTCCATGACGTAAAATCTGGGTAATTTGTTTTTTGATTATTAATAAAATTTGTTTTATTATCACTTTTCCCTAACGTTGCGACAATAAATCCCAAATTATATTTTGACGATGAGAGTTTTTCAAAAACATTTTCAGTTGCGGAATTATTGTTAGAAACAACTTGAACAGTTTTTCCTTGAATTAATATATTAGCAATAATATTTAAAATTGTTTGCGTTTTTCCAGTGCCAGGTGGACCTTGTATCACGCTTATTTGATTTTCCATAGCTCGCTTAACTGCAACATATTGACTATTATTACAGCCAAATGGGAAAATAGGCATGTATTCTCCATCAATACTTTCTTTTAATGATTTTGGATTAAGATATTTGGTAAGTGCAACATCACTTCTAAGAAATGAAATTTTTTTAAACTTTTTAGGTAACAATTGTTCCCCATTACTTTCATTTTTTAAATTACTTAATTTTGATGTTTCTTTAATATAATCAAATACATTTGCTGCATCTTTTTTATTTAAGTAGGATTCTTGAATATCTAATTGACTTTTATAATAATCTCTTTCCACATTATTTTTGAAACAAACATGAATATAAGTTGCATCTTTTCCTACAAATTCATAAATTGCTTCTACACTAAAAAAATTTTTCCCATCCTTACTTAAATGATATTTTCTTGGATCAAGAAACTTAGGATTCTCTAGAAATTCAACATTATCCAAAATATAAGAATATGTTTTTCTATTATTAAACGTAACATTCATTTTGTGACTTGCATCATCTTGTTCCAAAAATTTGATATCTCTTGTTTTTATTTCACCTTTTATAATGATCATGTATTTTGTTGTATTCATCTTTATCACCGCTTTAACTATTATTAAATACATCATACCTTATTAAAAGAAATTTTTAAATGCATTTTCTTTATTAAGTAATTGTCTCATATTGCTAGATTAAATCTTTGCATTTTATTTCTTATACATTCCAAACAGTGACATCAACAAACACCAAATTGCTCTTAATGGTAAAATGATGATGTAAAAAATAATTTAAATATTGTCCACATAATTACCACCTCCTAACTTTTAAACTAACATATTCTTTATAAACAGAATGTCCTTGTTCCTTTCCTAAATGATTAATTAAACCTTCTTCTAATGGTAGATTTTGCATTGATGCTTCTTCAATATAATGTCTAATGTGAAAATGTCTTGATTTTAAAAATCTTTCATGAGATTCATATTTATCATAAATATGATGAAGTTTTTCAATACATTGGTGATATTCATATAAAGCATCCTCTTTATTTTCAAAAGATCCAACATGTGTTCCAGAATAATAAAGTTCATAACTCATTTGATAAATATCAAATTCAATAAATGTTTTAACCATACCAATTGTATTAATATATTCTTCTACAACAAATAATTTCTTTTCATTTTTACTTAGAGAATATTTCAAAGAATCCATACATGTATAACTTAATATTTTCTTTCTTAAAGAATCATCTACCTTTGACATAATAGAAAGATAATCTTCATTTCCTTCATTATAGTAATAACAAAATGATCCAGGATGTCTTGAAACTGAATGTTTTGGATCTTTTTCTTTTAAATATAAAATACTTGCATCGTATCCTCTATCTTTTGAACAAATGACAATTCTTGTTTTCTTTGAAACATAAGAAAGTAAATTTGTAAGTTCTACAACAATACAAAAATCCATAATATTTTTTGTTATACATTCTTTTCTGATATTTGAAATATTGATAAGTTTTATATGTTTATTATTTTTATAATCCTTTATCTTCTCATCAATATACGGATCACTAATAAAAAGATAAACTAATGTATGCTTTGGTATTTCTTCTGGTATTTGATAACCAATATTTTCACTATCTACTAAAACAATTTCTTTAATCAAATGATATTTGATTTTATTTATGATTCTTTTTAACATGCAAATCCCCCTTTTCTTTGAATCTATTATATAATGATAAAAAAGCCAATACCGTCTTATATAAGCAGGTATTAACTTATGTTTTCATTTATGATATTGATACGAGGTGATTTAAATGAATAGAAACAAAGACAGTGATTCTTATATTAAATACATATCTGTGATTGATTTAATTATTAAAAATAGTGATGAAAAAAATCCAATCACGATTAATCAAATTCAAGATTTGATTTATGATAAAGGCTATGATTTTAAAATAGATTTTAGAATCGTAAAAAAATTTGTAGAAAACTATAATAATTATTATGAAGATACAATCATTAAAACTTATAAAGAAGGAAGAAATAATTACTTTTATTATGAAAATCCAAATCTAGACTTAATGGAGGCCAAAGCTATCAAAGAAAAGAAAAAAATTCGCTTTGACTATCAAAAACCTTCTTTAATCTTTAATGAAAAAATAAAATAACCGAGTTAGCTCCTATCGATACTGTCTTTTCTAACAATGAATATTATCTTTTATGCCAAGGTGCAAAAGATCAAAATACATGCATTCAATATCGTTTAGACTATGTAAAAAATGTTGAGATCGTTAAAGATAGTGATGTAAAATTTGATGATTATCAATTAAACTCATTTGAAAAGAAGCTCAATAATATGACGTACATGTATGGTGAAGGGAAAATTGAAGTTATTGAACTTGAATTTACACCAAATGTCTATTCCAATATGATTGATAAATTTGGTAAAGATATTCATCCTAAAAAAATAAATGAAAATCTTTATTGTGTCCAAGTAAGACACATTATAAATAGTACATTTTTTTCATGGATCATCGGTTTTGGTGGACGTATTCAAATTTCGAATAATGATGTACATAAAAAACAATTTAAAGATTTTTTAATGGAAAATTTTATAAATAAAAATAATGCTGATTAAAACGTATTCAGCATTTTTTCATCTAATATACTTATAACAGGTGTTTTACAATTACACTGAAAATCCATTAATTTTCAGTGTGATTGTAAAGATAGAGCAATAAAATATTCATCAATATTTACAGCTTCTTCAATTGCAACAGCAATGGCAACAGTAGCTCCAACACAAAAAATTCTTCTTATTAAAAAAAGAAGTGTTTTTCACACTTCCTAAGCATTTTCTTTTTTCATTTTTTTACTTAAATAGATATAGAAACATACATTTAGTATAATACCAACAATTGTCGCAATTGGTGCAGCTAAACCAATATTTGTTAAATTTGCATGTGGTTGAATTGACATATAGTAAGAAAGTGGTAAACGTACAAGAAGTGTTTGAATAAGTCCTTGTACCATGACCCATACCGTTTGATAATGACCGTTAAAATAACCAACCATACTAAATAATATTGCTGTTACAATTGTTTCTATAGCAAATCCTTTTAAATAAGCATAACCTTGTAAAATAACGGCTTTTTCTGTTGTAAAAATACTTGTAAGTAAATCTCCTTTAAATAAAACTAAGACAAAGACAACAACACCAATTATTAAGCCAATACCCATTCCTGTAAACATTGCATGTTTTGCTCTTTTTTCATCACCAGCACCCATATTTTGGGCAACAAAAGAAGCCATTGATTGCATTAATGAACTTGGTACTAACATGGCAAAGTTAACGATTTTACAAGCAACACCATAACCGGATGATGCTTCTAATCCTAAACGGTTAATAAAAGCACATAAAGCTAAAAATGAAATTTGTGTTAAACATTCTTGAAGTGCTAATGGTAACCCAATTTTTAAAGCTCGAACACAATGTGGATTGATTTCAAAATCATGCTTTGTAATTTCAAATGGTAATTTTCTTTTAAATAATAACATTAAAGCAAACACAACACTGATTGCTTGGGCAAAGACAGTGGCATGGCGGCTCCTGCTGCATCTAAGTGTAATCCTGCAACAAGAACTAAATCACCAATAATATTAATAACACAGGCAACTGCCACAAATAAAAGAGGTGATTTACTATCTCCTAACCCTCTAAAGATTGCTGATAATAGATTATAAGCAACAATAAAGAAAATACCTGCCCCACAAATTCTCACATAAGTAGCAGTTAAACCAAGTGCTTCTTGAGGTGCTTGCATCAAAGTTGAAATTGGTGATGCTAACGTAATCATAACTACAAATATGATTGCAGAAATAATTGCAAAAACTACCGTTGCTCCTCCTATTAAAGCACCAATCGAATTCATTTTCTTTTCACCAATATATCTTGCAATTAAAACTGTAATTCCCATCGCAAATTGTGTTACCACAAATGTTATCAAGTTTAAAACTTGACTTCCTGTAGAAACTGCTGAAAGTCCTGCTGTTGTTCCAAATCTTCCAACAACAAGTAAATCAACTGCTCCATAGGCCGCTTGTAAAATAAGCGCTCCTAAAACGGGAATCATAAATAATGATAATTTTTTTAAAATACTTCCCTGCGTAAAATCTGATTTAGAGTGATCCATTATTTTTCTCTCCCTTCACACATAACTTCATAAAACTTTTCAATAGTTTGAATCATACAATCTGCTTCATCGTTAGAAACATGATTCAAACACAAGGCTAATTTTTGAAAATAATCTTTATTGTATTTTTCAAAAATCATTTTTCCTTCTTTTGTAACGGTTACATAAGTGACACGTCCATCATGTTTAGCTGTTTCTTTTTTTAAATATCCTTTTTCTTCCATTGCATGAATTGTACGTGTAACTCCCGGACGAGGAAGATTTAAAACTTCACTCACATCTGAAACCTTCACTTTTTGATTTTTTTCTTCAAGTTCGATAATCGTTTCTAAATAACGTACATAGGATGGTAAAACTCCTTCAGGAAGTTTAGGCAACATATCTAAAATCCTTTTAGCCATGTAACAGCTATCTAACATTTCTTTTACTTTTTCACTTTTCATTAATCTCTCCTATTAATTACCGATGGTAATTATCATTGGTAATTATATAATTATAAAAAAGATTGTCAAGAAAAAAGATACTAACAAATTGTCAATATCTTTTAATCGTTATACTCTATAGCAAACCCAAATAACATCACTTTTAAATCTTCATCTAAAATAGAAGTATTAGTAGCTGGACCATCAATAAAATCCATCTGTTCTACACGAAATTCTTCATATAAAATTTCACAAATTGCTTTTAACTTACCTTCCTTATAAACATCTTCTAAAACTTTACAAGCAATTTTATTTCCTTCTAGATAACGATCATTGCTTGGATTGACTTTCTCCTAAGGTTAAGCTCTATGAATAATCATCATATCTAAATAACCAAGTCCCGTTGTTTCAATGGTTTGAACAATACTTTCTTTGGTTACTTGACATGTTTGCGGATATCTTTGTCTATACCTTTTTCATTACCATATGATTGTCCTATATCAAAATGATGATAACCTAACTTTATATTTTAATTTCAATGTGAATAAAATGTGCATAATGTGCACAACTTGTGAAAATCTATTTTATTATATGTGCCGTAATAATGGTATAGCTTGAAGCATTAATTGTTATTTTTATAGCACCATTTTCAATATACCAATTTTTCCCTTTACGGTATATCAAACTCTTTTTATCTAAAACTTTATTCTTACAAAATTCTACAACATCTTCTTCAATTCCTAAATTTCTTTTAATTCTTGATATACCTAAATGTGTTGTATGAATTTTATAAATATTCATTAATAATTCATTCTTATCCATCTTGATGACTTGTCCTTTTTAAAATAGGCCATTAACATACCTAAACTTAAATAATGATCTTTTGATATTTGTTTCTTTGTATTCATTAAAATAACAATGACAACAATTAATAAAAATTCTTTCATACACTCACCCTATCTTTTGTTTTCTTTTATTAATCATTAAGGTAATCAAAACAAAGCTTAAGGTAAATCCTAAAACAATAATACCATTAATAATTATTGGTTGTAATGTTTCTAATTTAAAATATTCTAATGTTTTAATAAGTTCATTATTTTGTACAAAATAATACGTTGGTAAAATATGAGCAATTTTTAAAACATAACTTGGCATAAATGATATTGGCACAAAGCATCCACAAAGAAACGATGTTCCTAAAGCAACAACATTGACAATACCTCCAATAGCTTGCTTATTATGGGTAATAGTTCCAATTAAGAATCCTACGGCCAAACTACATATTGAAAAAACAAATGAATTTAAAATATAAGCAATCCCATTCCCACTTAACATAATTTCTTTAAATAAGATAAAACTAATAATCATATAGGCTAACCATACAATAAAAGAAGCAAGGCCTAATGAAGCAAAAACGATCCAATTATATTTACGATATGAAAAACTGCTCATAATTGTTCTTTTTCGTACACCCTCTTGATTTAAACTTGCAAGAATCATTGTCATACAGTAAACTCCCCCAGCAAGTAAGGCATAGTTTAAGAAATTAAAATAAACATTTACTTGATTCAATTTAGAAATATCTAAGGATGTGTTGAGTTTTACTTTTGTTTTTTGGTTAATCACTTGTTTGACTTTTTGATTTAAAGCTTTACCTTGATAATGCTCTTTATAAAGATTTACTGTCTTTATATATTTTTCAATTAACATTTGGGTAAAAGAAGCATTTTCATTACAATTTGATTTATATTCAATCGTTGGATTTTTATCATTTACAAGATCATCACCAAAGTTTTCAGGAATATACACAACATAACTTATATCACGATAAAATAAGGCATCGTCTACTTTTTCTTGATCATTGATGTCGATATCTTTTAATGTCGCTTGTTCTTTTAAATACGAAACAAATCCTTTGGTTATTTCATTGTTTTGATCCTTATTTACAATCAAAATATCTGGTTTTGTTGCCTCATAATGATTCATATTACCAGAAGTTGTATTAAATAATGTAATTGCAAGTAAGATCACTGTATAAAGAATTAAGTTTCCTTTTAATTTATTTAAGATTTTAAAAACGGTACTAAATATAATCATATTGTTCCCTCCTTAAAGCCATAAAAGAAATAAATAAACATACAATAATAAATACTCCTAAACAACAAATATCTCTGATATATCGATTAAATGTATTGTAATAATATAAAGCATAAAAACCATCGGTAATCAAATTATTAGGATTGATAAGATTAACAATAGGTATATTTTTATCAATAACATATTTTAAAGTAACACCCATCATTCCAGACAGAACCGAGAAGAACATAGAAATCGCAATATTAATTCCTGTTTTTGCTTGTTCAGAAACTCTAAAAACAGAAGCAATAAATATTCCCATCGAAATACCTGCTAAATCACCAACTAAAGAAAGAATGATTATATAAAGCCATTGACTACCAAATTCAACATTTAAACTAAAATTTAAAAAGATTAAAAGAATTGCTAAACCAACAAGGCTTACTAAATAAGAACCTAGTGCTGAAGACAAGACAAGTATTCCTTTTTTATTTGGTGAAACAGAAACTCTTTTCCCTTTAGCGGACATATTCGCCAATTGATTATTAATAGCTGTTAAACCTAACATTCCACCATACATACAAGCCATGGCAATTAATGTATAATATTCAATTTGCATATAACTTAAATGACTACTTGATGTGTCTTTTAAAGATACTTCTTGGTTGTTGAGCTTTTGAAGAATATCATGTACAATTTGTTGAACATTAAAATTATAGTTTCCTTGCTGTATTTCACCTTCAATTTGTTTCTTTGTTAAATCTTCTATCATCCTCTTATTTTGTTTAATTTCATCCATAACAAATTGCAAGATTGTTTGTTCCATACCATTTTCTTTAATCACAATTTGTGGTTCTTGTTTGTTAAAGAGAACATATCCTTCTATTTCATTATCTTCTAAAAGCTGTTCCGCCTCTTTTTTATTTACAAAATGAATATGAAATAACTGATCCTTATTTTTTTTATCAGAAAGCTCTTTAAAGGTTTCTTGATAAATTGTTTGGTTTTGATATTCCTTATTGTCAATAACTGCAATATCAAAAACTTGTAAAGCTTCGTCTTTTTCAATATTTTCAAAAGCCATGTGAAAGAAAACACCTAAAATAATAGGAAAAACAAACATCCAAAAAATAAGAACTTTATTTTTAAAAAGTATTTTAACTGTATACTTTAGATTATGAATAAACATCAATCTCTCAATTCCTTTCCAGTTAATTTTAGGAAAACGTCATTAAGTGTTGGACCTACACGTTCAATCTTTTCCTCAATATTTGCTTCTTTCTTTAATTCATCACTTGTTCCTTGAGCAATGATCCTTCCTTTATCTAAAATAATAATACGATCACAAAGTATTTCTACTTCTTCCATATAATGTGTTGTATAAACAATTGTAGCCCCTTGATCTCTTAATTTTTTTATACCATCTAAAATATGATTACGACTTTGTGGATCAACTGCAACAGTTGGTTCATCTAAAAAGATCAGTTTAGGCTTATGAGCAATCCCACAGGCAATGTTTAATCTTCGAAGTAAACCTCCGGAAAGTTGTTTAGGTAAGAACTTTTTAAAATCATTTAATCCTACTAAGTTAATTGCATCGTCAACATATTGTTTTCTTTGTTTTTTATCTCGAATATATAAACCACAAAAATAATTGATATTATCATAAACATTCAACTCATCAAAAACAGCAACTTCTTGAAAAATAACCCCTATTTTTGCTTTTAAATCATAAGAATCAGGTTTCATTTCTTTACCAAAAACCTTAATAAATCCCTCTTGATATTTAAGTAATGATAAAATAGAGTTAATAGTTGTACTTTTTCCACAACCATTAGGTCCTAATAATCCTAAAATTTCTCCTTGATAAACATTAAAGGATAAATCATCAATTGCTTTTAAATTTTTATACTCTTTTGTAAGATGTGAAACTTCTATTACTTTTTCCATCATTATTTCCCCTATTCTTTTTGATAAGTTGTACCAAAATTTCTTGTTTTACATTTCCTTTTTTTACTTCGTAAAGAAGCATTGAAACATATTGATCCTTCAACAAATCTACAATTTCTTCATCATTAAATTCAACAGTTTGATGTGCTACTAAACTCGCAATCCCATTAACATACAACCACATTCTTAAATGAAATTGTTTAGCATTTTCATTTGACATACCCGTTTGTTTAGAAATCGTTTCAAAAATTTTATTGGCAGAATGAAATAAATTAATAAAATCAAAAGCTTCTTCATTCATATCATTATTAAACATAAGCTTAAATAATTCTGGTTCTTCTTTTGCAAAGCGAATATAGTTGATTCCAATATCTCTGTATTCTAATGGACCTGTTTCACTTTTCAAAACTTCACGATCAAAAATCTTTACAATTTCATCAATCACATCTTTTTTTAAATCATCCATATTTTCATAAATATAAAAAAGTGGTTGTGTTGAACAGCCTAATTTCTTTGCAAGCTTTCTGGCATTTAAAGCATTTAGTCCTTCATGGCTAATAATTGAAATACTTGCTTTTAAAATATCTTCTTTTTGTATTTTTCTTTTTGCTGGCATAAAATTTCCTTTCTATAACTCATGTTATATATAACTCTTGTTATAATTATAACAATATCTTCTTATCATTGTAAAGAAAAAGGATATTTCAAAATATCCTAACTATTTAAGTAAGCTGCTTTTAATAAATTTTGTACAACTTCATTTTCACTTTTATATAATTGTTGTATTGTTCCTTTTTCTATGATTTTTCCATTATTTAAAACAAGAACTTGATGACAAAACTCATGAACCAATGAAAGATCATGACTAATGAAAAGAATAGAGATATGATTCTTTTCAACAAACTTTTTTAAGAGTTCAATAATTTCTCTTTGTACAACATGATCTAAACTGCTGGTAATTTCATCACAAATAAGTAATCGTGGGTGAATAATCAAAGCTCGCGCAATAGCTATTCTTTGTAATTGTCCCCCACTTAGTTCATGGGGATATTTTTCTAAACAACTTTCATCCATTCCTACTTGTTTTAAGATTTTTTTTATACAATCTAAAGCTTCATTTTTATGAAGATGATAAAAATAATGATAAGGTTCATATAAAAAAACTCTGATTTTCATTCTTGGTGAAAAACTTTCAATTGAATTTTGAAGAATAAGTTGTATATCTTTACGTCCCTTTTTAAAATCAACTGGTTTTCCTTGATATAATAAAGAACCTGAAGAGGGTTTTTCAATACCTGAAACAAGTCTTGCAAGGGTACTTTTTCCACACCCACTAACACCAATAACACCAACAACCTCACCTTCATTGATACTAAAATCAAGATGATTTAAAACAGTCTTATCGTATTTCTTTGTAAGATTTTTAGCTTCAAATAGGCGCATTATTCTTTTCCTTTCGTAATAGTGACTTTGTATAGGGATGCTTAGGCGCATTAAAAATAGTCTCTACATTCCCTTTTTCTACAATCATTCCTTCTTTAATGACAACAATTTGATCTGCAATATAACGTGCCACTTGAATGTTATGTGTTACAAACACAAAGGTTGTTTGTTTTTTTAGATTTAAAAGATAATCTAAAATTTGTTTTTGAATAACGACATCTAAACTGCTTGTCGGTTCATCCGCTAAAACAAGCGAAGGTTGTAAACACAACACTAATGCAATCATCACTCTTTGAGCCATTCCTCCTGATAATTCAAAAGGATACTTGTTTAAAATAGTTTCTTCTAACCCCATTTGTTTTAAATAATGAATAGCTATTTTACGTGATTGTTTTTTTGAATATTTAAAATGTGTATGCAAACTTTCATAGAAGTGTTCTTCAATATTTTGATAATCATCAAAATAAGTGAGAGGATTTTGAAAAATCACGCCTATTTTCTTTCCCCTATAACCATCTAAATTCTTTTTTAATAAATTATCTTCTTTAAATAAAATTTTTCCCTCTGTAATTTTTGCATCATCACTTAACAATCCTATTGTTGCTTTAAGTAATGTTGATTTTCCACTACCACTTTGACCGACAATAACCGTAATTTGATTTCTAGGAATTATTAAATCTATATGATGTAAAATCTCTTGTTCATTGTAAGTCAATGTTAAATTTTGATAATTTAATATACTCATTTAAGATCAATATCCTTTGTAATCATATAATAGTCAACCGGATGACAAACAGCTCCTTTGACCTTAGAAGAAGTAACTGTATTTAAAGGAACATAAGAAACATAAATATTGGCAGCATCATCTAAAATCATTTCACTTGCCTGAATAGCAAGTTGTTGTCTTTGTTTTAAATCATAAATTGTGGAAAATTGTTGAATCAAATTGTCAAGGTTTACATTTTTATAACGCCCTGTATTACTTGAACCCGTTGATAAATAACGTTGCTGAATAAAGGTTTCTGGATCGCCTGTAGGTGCACTTGAATCATTAGCTGAACATAGATCAAAAGTTCCTGCTGCTTTAATATCATTCGCATTTTCAACTTGATTAAGTTTGATTTTAATACCTATTTTTTTAGCTTCGCTTTGCATAGATTGCGCAATAATATTTGCATCTGCCGATCCATGATCCGCACTTTCATAATAATTTAAAATAATTTCTTGTCCATCCTTTTCTCTAATACCATCCTTATTGGTATCAACATAACCTGCTTCATCTAAAAGGCGATTGGCTTCTTTTAAATCAAGGCTATAGCCATTAGAAACATTTCCATAAGGTAAAGCACTTGAATAAAGCCCAGTTGCTTCTTTTCCTCCAATCAATTTAACAATACTTTTACGATCTACACTATAAGATAAAGCTTTTCTAATCGTTAAATCACTTAAAAATGTTGTTTCATTATTCATATAAATGACATTTGTACGTGGCCCTAAAACTTCTAAAACCTGATAATCTTTATTATTTCTAAATAATTTTAAACTTGAATAATCAATCGTATTTGCAAGATCAACTTCACCCGATTGTAACGCTAAAACACGTGCATCAGAATCTGTCACTTGACTAAAATGAACATGGTCAAGTTTTGCTTTACCATCGTAATATTTTTTATTTTTGCTTGTATCAATTGTTTTTTCTGAAACAAAATCATCCACTACAAAAGGGCCAGTACAAAGAGGATTATTAGCAATATCTTCTTCGCTTTGACTTGCATCATAAATAGTAAAAAGTGGTTCACAAAGATTATTTAAGATCGCCCCGCTTGATTTATTTAAATAAAGATAAACATCTTGTTCATCAGCTTCAACATGATTTAAATCAAAATAATCGATCGCTCTTGTATTTTTTTCAAAAGCTCTTTCCAAACATGCTTTTACATTTTCTCCTGTAACTTTTTTACCATTTGAAAAAGTGATATGATCTTTTAAAGTCAATTTCCAAGTTGTATCATCAATTTGTTCATAGGATTTTGCCAGACTTGGTTCCACTTCATATTTTTCATTAAGTTTTAACAATGTTTCTCCTACTCCAATACGACTTAAAACCCATCCATCATAATTATTTGTTGGATCTAAAGACGTTGAAATCCAAAACATGGCAGCATTAAGTGTTTTACTTGATTCATTTTTGTTTGAATTAGAACATCCACATAAAGTTGTTAACATAAATAAACAAAGCAATAATTTTATTTTCTTCATAACTTCTCCTCATAATGTTTAGGATCTAAATAATCCCTTATATCTTCTGATAATAAATTAAAAATAAACACACAAATAAATAAAACAAGTCCTGGAAAAAACATCATCCATGGAGCCACTTGCATAAATTGTTTACTTTCATAAAGCATCGCTCCCCATTCTGGTTGCGGTGGTTGACTGGCAAGTCCTAAAAAGCTTAAACCTGCAAGTGAAATCATCATATTTCCAATATCTAAAAAAGCTGTTACAAGTATTTGTGATAAAATATTTGGTAATAAATAACGAATGACTCTTTGAAGTGGTGGAACACCCGACATTTTAGATATCACTAAATAATTCTTTTTCTTTTCTTGTTTGACAAGAGCTAGTGTCAATCTTGCATATTTTGTCCACCAAATAAGTGCTAAAGCAAAAACCGTATTAAAGAGACCTGCACCTACGATACCAACAACTGCAATCGCAAAAATAGTATCAGGAAAAGCAAGTAATCCATTAATTATATTATTAAAAAAAGATTCAACTTTATCATTAGACAAGCCTGCAATTAAGCCAACAATCATTCCAATAAAAACAATTAAAAACAACATCAAAAAAGTCAAACCAAAAGAAGTTTTTGCACCACAAAGAATACGACTAAAAACATCTCTTCCTAATTTATCTGTACCAAAAATATGTAAGAAACTTGGTGATTGTAAAGAAAAATCATAATTAACTTTTAAAGGATCATAAGGCGCTAAAAAAGAACCAAATAGAGCAATAAGTAATAATAAAACAGCAAGACCAATCTCAATTTTTAACTTTCTTTTCATTGAAACGCCTCCTTAATCGTGGATTTAATACTTGTTGAAAAATATCAACAAATAGATTAACAATGACATAGATCAATGCCATATAAATTGCATAAGCTTGAATAATTGGATAATCACGATAACGAATAGCTTCTACAACCATGTTACCTAAACCTTGATATGAAAAAATCGTTTCGATAATTGCTGTTCCACCAAGTAAATGTCCAATAGAAAGACCTAATAAAGAAGAAAGTGTCGTAAAAACATGAGGTAAAACATGTTTTAGTAAAATTTCTGATTGTTTCATTCCTCGTGCTTTGAGTCCAATAACATAATCTTGATTTAATTGTTCTAAAATAGCATTTTGAATCATTCTTGTATAAGAACAAATCAGCGGAAAACTTAAACAACAAACAGGTAAAACAAGACCTTTTAAACTACTTCCACTAATAACAGGAAACAATTGAATCTTTACTGAAAAAAGCAGAATTAAAAGAAGTGCTAACCAAAAATTAGGTAAAGATAAACCTAAAAAAGTGATATTTTTTAAAATAGAATTAATCAAACTATGACGATGAGTAGCACTATAAATTCCTAAAGGAATCGAAAAAGCTAAAACAACAACAAATGAAAACATCGCTAATTTTAAAGTATTTGGTAACTTTGATAACATTTGTTGATTCACATCTTGTCCATAATGATAAGAATAACCTAAATCACCATGAACAAAATCATTCAACCAGTCAACATAGCGAACAACAATATTTTTATCGAGACCCATTTCATGTCGTGTTTCATTTAAAACTTCCTCGCTAGGTGTAATTCCTTTAGATAAATAATACATTTCAGCACTATCACTTGGTGCCAAATCTGTCATAATAAAGGTAACAAGTGTCACCAAGAAAAGAACTGAAAATAATGATAAAATTCTTTTCATTATTTAATCGCATGTATTAAGAATTGACGAATCAATTCTTTTCCTTCCTTTGTTTTTTCTTTTGAAAGTATTTCACTTCCAATTTGTTGAAAACCAATTTCTTTTAGAATTTCTATATCATATTGAGGTCGTAAAACATAAGATAACTTTAATTCTTTAGCAATATTATCAATAATAGAAACATCAATTCCTTCCATATGTTGATGATCACGATGTCCAGCTCTATTATAATCTTGATCTTGATAGTAATAATAATGATTCCCATCAATATTTAAAAGATGTCCTTGTTTTTTTAAAACTCTAACCATCTCTTGATAGGCTTGTACAGGCTTTTCTAAATTCCATGTTACATTACGTGTGATAATCAAATCAAAAGTTTCATCTTGAAAAGCTAAATCTTGAACATCCACCTTCTGAAACTCAACATTTGCCTTAAACTTGCGTGCATTGTTTCTAGCCTCTTCTAACATATTATCACTATAATCAATGCCAATAACTTGGCATCCTAAATTTGTAAGCATAACAGAAAAAAATCCTGGGCCACACCCTAAATCTAACACTTTCATTCCTTTATTTATTTTTAGATAACGATTTATTAATTCTATCCATTTTTCTTGATCATGTAAAAGTTCTTCTTGGTTATCCAAAGAATAACCAAAAGAACGTTGATTCCAATAATCTGCAATTTTATTTAACTGACTTGTCATAAATTCTCCTTTATTTAACAAGATGATATATTTCTTGTAAAGAACATTGATGTTTTAACGCTAATTTTTTAGCACTTTCATATTCTGGATAACATCTTTTTTCACCATCAATTTCTACTTCTTTTACTTGAAGTTTTCCAAGAGGTGTTTCGATTTCTTTAATTTGTCTTTTTAAAACAGTTCTTTGTTCCTTACGATAACGAATACCAATAGTTGTTGTTTGCGTAAAAATCACTTTTTGTAAGAGACCTATCTTTTCTTCATTACAAACGACCGTCAAGCGATAAGCTGGTCTATTTTTTTTCATAAAGATAGACGTAAAGAAAACATCTAAAGCTCCTTGATCTAAAAGCTGTTCCATTACAAAACCAAGCATTTCTCCACTACAATCATCAATGTTGGTTTCCATGACTATAATTTCGTTTTTTTTTTAATTTCTCCAAGAGAGACTTTTAAAACATTTGGGATCACTAAATCTTTTGTTCCTGTTCCCCAACCTACTTTTTGAACATTCATGGCAGGCATTGTGGTAAATTCACTGGCAATTTCTGCAATGATTGCGGCACCTGTTGGTGTTACAAGTTCTGTATCTACATCAATTTGTCGTATAATAGCATTACTTGCTGCAAAGATTTCAGACGTTGCAGGTACAGGAACAGAAATCACTCCATGAGCACATTCAATAAATCCATATCCATCATTAACGACACTACTATAAATAACATCTGGATTGATTTTACATAATAAAATCGCTGTTCCTATAATATCAACAATAGAGTCAATTGCTCCTACTTCATGAAAATGAACATTTTCTAAACTTTCATTATGAACTTTACTTTCAGCTTTAGCAACTCTTAAAAAGATACGTTTAGCAAGATCTTTCGCTTTTTCATCAATTTCACTTTCATCAATAATTTTATTAACATCGAATAAATTACGATGTTCATGGTGATGAACGTGTTCATGGTGTAAATGTTCATGTTCATGCTCATGATGATGTTCGTGTTCTAAATGAACATCAACATAAGTTCCTGTAATACCATTTTTCTTTTCTTTAGAAATATGGATATGATACCCATCTACATGTAATTTTTTTAATTCATTAACTAAATAATGAGGATCATCAATCAATTCAGATAACGCTCCTAAAGTCATATTTCCACTGATTCCACTACTACAATCAAAATATAATACTTTCACTATTTCTTTCCTCCTAAACAATTAATGGTATGAGCCATAAATCCTGCCCCAAATCCATTATCAATATTGACAACACTAACCCCACTAGCACAGCTATTAAGCATGGCAAGAAGAGCAGACAATCCATCAAAGTTAGCGCCATACCCAATGGATGTTGGTACGGCAATAACTGGTTTATCAACAAGTCCTCCAACAACGGAAGCGAGGGCCCCTTCCATTCCTGCACAAACAACTAAAACATTTGCCCTTTGAATAGTATCTAAACGATGAAACAAACGATGAATACCAGCAACACCCACATCACTGATGAGTTCAACTTCGTTACCTAAAAATTGAGCTGTAAGCATAGCTTCACGAGCAACCGGTAAATCTGATGTTCCAGCACAAACAACAACAATTTTTCCTTTATTGATTTCTTTTTGTTCTTCATCAATATAACAAATGTGCGATAAAGAATCATAAATCATTTGTGGAAATTCTTTTAAGATAGCTTCACTTTTTTCTTGGTCAACACGTGTAATTAAAATAGAATGAATATCATGGTCCAACATGTCTTTTACAATCCCAATGATTTGTTCCTTGGTTTTTCCAGCCCCATAGATTACTTCATTATTTCCTGTTCTCTTTTTTCGATTATAATCAATCGTTGCATAATCTAAGGGTTGTTCAATCATTTTTTGAGCTTGTTCAATTGTTAGTTCATTATTTTTAACCTTTTGTAGAATTTCTAATGTTTTCAATATCATAACCCCCACTTCTAATTCCTTCTAAATCAAGTGTTACAAATCTAAATCCAAGATTTTTAATATTTTGAATCAATTCTTTATTTTCAATTATTTTCATAAAATCTTCTGGTTCTACTTCAAGACGTGCCACATCTCCATGTACTCTTAAACGTACATGAAGCATTCCTAAATCATGTAAATATTTTTCACCTGTTTCAACAAGTTTTAATTTTTCTAAAGTAAGCTCTGTATTGTAGTCAAAACGAGAAGCCAGACAGGCATTGGATGGTTTATTATAAGTAGCAATACCAAGCTGTTTAGAATAATCTCTAATTTCTTGTTTTACTAAATTATTGTTCGCTAAAGGAGAAATAATACCTAATTCTTCACAAGCTTTTAATCCTGGTCGATACACTTTTTCATCATCTTTATTTTTCCCATCTAAAACATAAGTAAAGTCATGTTCTTTAGCAACGGCAATAACTTTTGACATAATGCTTCTTTTACAATGATAACAACGATCTTTATGATTAAAATGAAAAGCTTCTACGTCTAATGGATTGACTGATAAAACCACATGATTTGAATCTTTTAATTGTTCAAGAGCACCTTCAATATCTTCTTTTGACATCATTGCTCCTCGACATAAAACAGGTAAAACATTTTCTTTTCCTAATGTTTCAAGAGCTACATGGAATAAAAAGTTGGAATCAACACCCCCACTATAAGCAATCGCAACTTTTCCATAATTTCTTAATTCTTCTTGTAATAATTCTAATTTATTCATATAAATCCCCCTAAACTCCTCTATGACTTCTACTTAAAGGCTTCATTTAATATTGAAAAAAGTTATATTTATTATTTTACTTAAAAAAATATCGTATACATAAGCAGTTTATAGTTTCAACTATAATCGATACTTCGTGTATACGATATTCTCTATTTTTCTAATTTTTCAATCATAACGACAAGGTCATCAATATATTCAGATATTGATTTAGATGCAACACCTACAACTTGAGCACTGCATTTAGAAACAGGAATAAAATATTTACGTGCCTCACTTTCTCCAATAGCATTTGCCATAGCTGGTGTAATTTCACCATACATTGAATTTGCAAAAGCAACTCCAATCGGACCAACAACAATAGAGGCATGTTTAACATTATAAACAACAGCATTTTCCCCCGTTGCAATAATATCAGCACCACCCTTTTTTAGTTGTGTTGTTGCCATACTATTGGTTCCAACACCAATGATGGTATATTCTGGATGTTTTTCTTTTAAAACTTGTATAATATTTTTTCCAATTCCGCCACCTTGTCCATCAATAATAACAATTTCCATTTTTCCTCCTGATATATAATAAACTTCTTGTTTATTTTCGATTTCGTATCTCTATATCTTATTCATGAAAATAATCAGTAATTTCTTGCATATGTTTACTCTGTTGAACAGGAAATGGACATCGTTTATCACAATGGTGACAAACAATACAATCACTTGCTTTTAAAGCTAAATGATGATAATGATCTGTAGCAAAATCATAATATTATTAATCAAGGTAGTGTCTAACCCTTTTGAACAAGGATGACAATGTTTATAATAAACAAATTGATTACAATTTTCTAATATTGGAAATATTCTTAAAATTGAATAATCTTTTTCTACATCAGATACTTCTAAATAATGAAGAGTACGTGTTAAATCATCATTTCTAATTCCTGGCAAAACTGTTAAAATAGACAGTTTATCTAAAGCATACTGCATATATTGAGTTTCTGTCAAGGCTTAATGAAATGGTGACTCATCTTCTTCTCAAAGTTTTCCTCCACAAAAGGCTTTCATTACAGTAATACCTACACCTTCTTTTTTAAGACAACGATATAAATCCATACGTTCATCAAATTCATCAATAGCGAAGTCTTCAAACTTCAAATCATAAGCTGAATCAATACTAAACATGTCAATATCTAAAACTTGATGAACCAGTTTTAGCGAATGTGATGATAAACCAATATAATGAATAATCGCTTTTTTTAATCTAATATATAATCTAAAGCACCCTAATAGGTTTTAAATTCGTTGTCCAATCATATTCTTCTGATGAGTATTCAACACCAAAATGAATTTGTAAGTAAATTTGATTACTTCTTGACTTACTTATTCTAAAGAACTCGCCCCTAAACTAATAATACTTATTTCTTCATTTCCATGTAGCAATTTTCTATATTCCGTTATTTTTCAAAATGACCTGCAACATCTTTCAAGTATTGAATAATTGATAAATGTTGTGGACATACTCCTTCACATTGACCACATTCAACACAGTCACTGGCTTTACCAAATGTTTTTGTTAAGTTGTTGTAGTATTCTCCTTGTGGTGTCCATCCTTTTTCTTCTACTTCTTGTAAATCTGCATTATATAATGAAAAGTATTTTGGAATGGCAATATTCATAGGACAACCATCAACACAATAAGCACATCCTGTACATGGGACAGTAATTGTTGAATTAATGGCAGTAACCGCTTTTTTAATTAAAGCATATTCTTCTCCATTTAATGGTTTAAAATTTTCCATATAACCTAAGTTATCTTCTAATTGTTCCATATTAGACATACCACTTAAAACCATCATAACGTTTTCTTGACTTGCTGCAAAACGAATAGCCCAAGAAGGAATTGACATATCCGGATGATATTCTTTAAACATCTTTTCAACTTCTTCTGGTACTTTCGCAAGTGTTCCACCTTTTACAGGTTCCATAACGATAACAGGTTTATGATGTTTTGTAGCTACTTCATAACATTTTCTTGATTGAACACCAACACTGTCCCAATCAAGATAGTTGATTTGTAATTGTACAAATTCAAATTCTGGGTGTTCTGTTAGAACTTGATCAAGCAATTCAGGACCATCATGATAAGAAAAACCAATAGTTTTAACTAAACCTTTTGCTTTTTTATCTTGTATCCAGTTAAAGCAATCTAATTCATTATAAACTTCAATACTATGTGTATTAATATCATGTAATAAATAATAATCAAAATATTCTACACCTGTTTTTGAAAGTTGTTCATTAAAGATATGATCACGGTCTTCTTTTGTTTTAATAAAACCTGAATGTAATTTTGTTGCAAGTGTATAAGCATCTCTTGGATAACGTGATACAAGTGCTTCTTTTGCGGCATTTTCACTTGCAAATCCACAATACATCCATGCCGTATCAAAATATGTAAAACCTTTTTCGATAAATGTGTCAACCATCTTTTTTGTTTGTTCAATATCAATTTTTGAAGCATCGTTTGGATCTAATGATGGTAAACGCATTAAACCAAAACCTAATTTCTTTTGACTCATTTCCTTTTTCCTCCTATTTATTTTCCTTAAATTAGCCTTCAAGTAAGTATTCTTACCTTTTATTATTTTATCATTCTTGTATAATTGAGGCAAATACCTCTTTTAAATAGCACACTATGTCTTTTAAGCATGGAAAAGATTAATCATCTATTTCAATAAGTTCATATTCTCTTGAACCATATCCAAGTGCTGAGGCTGCTTCAATGGTATGAATACCATGACGAGATTCAATTCTTTCAATTAAATGGTCTCTTCCCTTATCATTAGAAGCATAAACTAAATCAATACATGCTTGATCAATTGCAATTGGATCCGTTGAAATTAAAATACCAATATCATCCATACATGGATCTTCTGCCACTGCACAACAATCGCAATCAACAGACATATTTTTCATAACATTGATATAAACAATGTTTCCTTTAAAATATTCATGAACTGACTTAGCTGCATCCGCCATTGATTCTAAAAACAAATCATGATCAGCTGTCCAAATCTTTTCAGGTTCTCCTGCCCCATGAATATAAGCTTTTCCATAAGATGAAGCACAACCAATTGAAAGTTGTTTTAAAGCTCCGCCATAACCACCCATTGGATGTCCTTTAAAGTGAGATAAAACAATCATTCCATCATAGTTTTTCATATCTTTTCCAACATAGTTTTTTTGAATCACTTTTCCTTCAGGAATATCTAGAATCATATCAGGACCTTCAGCATCCATTAAATCTACTTCAAAATATTTAGACCATCCATGTTTTTCAATTGTTTTTAAATGTTTTTCAGTTGTATTTCTAGATCCTTCATAAGCTGTATTACACTCCACAACTGTTCCATTTAACTTATCAATAATTGGTCTCCAAAAATCAGGTTTTAAAAAGTTTTGATTTCCTTCTTCCCCTGAATGAAGTTTAACAGCAATCTTTCCTATTAATTCTTTTCCTAATACTTCATACATTTCTAAAACCTTTTCAGGTATTATTATTCTTGTAAAATAAACTTTTGATTTCATAAGTAATCCTCCTTTCAAACAAACTATAAACCTAAAGTTGAGTTTAGAGTCAAGAGGATTTTTAATATTTTTAAAGTTTTCGTTCTCTTAAAATTCCATGATAATTTCTATCAACACATGTCCCTTTTTCTACAAAACAAAGCATTGAATAATAATCTTCCAAAGTTTCATTTCCACGTAAAGAATCTAATCTTAAATATTCTTTTCCTTTTTCTTTAGCGAAACTTTCTAAATAAGAAAAGAATAATTTTCCTGTTCCTTTTTGATAAGGATTAGAAGCCAAATTATGAATATAATAGCATTTTCTTGATCTTTCCAACACGCATCTTCTTCTAATAAAACAGCTCCACATACAAGTTGATTCGTTTCTTGATCAATCAATCCATAGTGATGTCCTTTTTGCTTTCTTTTTCATAATATTCTAATGGATAAATAATTTCATAATCCCCTTTTTCCCATTGTTGTATCCTTTTTTGTTCGAACCAATCTATTCTTACAAGAATGAGTTGAAACATTGCTTTTGCATCTTGTTTATCCAATTGTTTAAACATGTAGTTTTTCATCTTATTTACTCCTTATAATTTTTATTATTTTATCCTAATATTTCTTTCAAAACAATGTCTATTTATAAGTAAAACTTATAAAAATGAATAGAAAGAGATATTATTTATCTTAATATTTTCTTTATTATTTTTTATAAAGGAAAAAGGTAATATAAATACATATTTTAATGAAGTAAAGAAAAATTTTGTCTTTGGTTGTATACTAGATAAAGAAATAACAGTTACGGAAACACTTTATGTTTAGGAGTTTATACAATGAATTAGTGAGATTTGTTAAAATGTATGGTACTCCTCTATTCAAGATGATGATGAAGAAATGATGATTTGGGTTTTAGAAATGATACTTGCAATGAGAACGAAAGAGAAAAGTAAAGTGTTCCCACTCAAATGCTAAGCATAAATACCAATTTATTTGATAGCCACTTTAGAACGCCGAATACTTGTAAGCCACATAAAATCCAAATGACCTCAAAAATGAGTACAACACAAAATAATAGATAACAATATTGTTCTCAAAATATTCTCAGCGAAAAAAAGTGCCTGTAAAATAGGCACTTTTAAGCGATTTGGATTATTCAAACTCTATAGTTCCTGGTGGCTTACTTGTAATATCATACATTACTCTGTTTACCCCACGAACTTCGTTTATAATACGTGACATAACTTTATTTAATACTTCATAAGGAATTTCTGCAGCTTCTGCTGTCATGAAATCGATAGTATTAACCGCACGTAAGGCGATTGCATAATCATAAGTTCTCTCATCACCCATAACTCCTACAGAACGCATGTTTGTAAGAGCAGCAAAATATTGACCGATCGAACGATCTAATCCTGCATTAGCAATTTCTTCTCTATAGATTGCATCTGCATCTTGCACGATTTTTACTTTTTCAGCATTGACTTCACCAATGATACGAATACCAAGACCTGGTCCTGGGAATGGTTGTCTAAATACTAAGTATTCAGGAATTCCTAATTCTAAACCAACTTTACGTACTTCATCTTTGAATAAATCACGTAATGGTTCAATAATTTCTTTAAAATCAACATGATCTGGCAATCCACCAACATTATGATGTGATTTGATAACCGCAGATTCTCCACCAAGACCACTTTCAACAACATCTGGATAAATTGTTCCTTGTACTAAGAAATCAACTGTTCCAATTTTCTTTGCTTCTTCTTCAAAAACACGAATAAATTCTTCACCAATGATTTTACGTTTAGCTTCTGGTTCAGTAACACCTTTTAACTTTTCATAATATCTTTCTTGTGCATTTACTCTAATGAAATTTAATTCATAATTTCCATCAGGCCCAAAGACAGCTTCTACTTCATCCCCTTCGTTTTTACGAAGTAAACCATGATCTACAAAGACACAAGTTAATTGATTACCAATGGCTTTAGAAAGTAAAACGGCTGCAACAGATGAGTCAACACCACCTGATAAAGCACATAATACTTTACCATTACCAACTTTTTCTTTGATCGCTTTGATTTGTTCTTCAACGAAAGAATCCATGCGCCAATCACCAGCACAGTTACATACATCTAATACGAAATTAGAAAGCATTGTTTTACCATATTCACTATGTAAAACTTCTGGATGGAACTGGATTGCGTATAAATCTTTTTCTTTATCTTCACAAGATGCTACTGGACAATCTTTTGTATGTGTTGTAATTTCAAAACCAGGTGCAATTTTTGAAATATAATCAAAATGTGACATCCAAACTGTAGATGTTTCAGGAACACCTTTTAAAATTTTAGATTGTGGTTGATCAACTAATAAAATTGATTTACCATATTCTCTTACATCTGCTCTTTCAACTTTTCCACCTAAAACATGTTGCATTAATTGAGCACCATAACATAAACCTAATACAGGAATACCTAATTCAAATAATTCTTTAGAATAAGTTGGTGAATCTTCTAAATAACAACTATTTGGTCCACCTGTTAAAATGATTCCTTTAGGATTCATTTCTTTAATTTTTTCTAAAGGTGTTTTATAAGAATAGATTTCACAATAAACATTGCATTCACGAACACGACGAGCAACTAATTGATTATATTGCCCACCGAAATCCATGACAATGACTAATTCTCTTTTCATGAAAGACCTCCTTTATTAAAATTTAATATCTTTTAAAACAACTGTTTGTTCTCTATCTGGTCCAACACTGAACATTCTTACTGGACAATGAACAAGTTCTTCGATTTTACGAATATAATTTTGACAATTTACTGGTAATTCTTCAAAAGATTTTACATGTGTAATATCTTCTTTCCATCCTGGTAATTCTTCATAAACTGGTTCACATCTTTCAATATCTTTAACAGTTGCAGGTAAACCATAAATTTCTTTACCATCTAATTTATAAGCTTTACAGATTTTGATTGTATCAAATCCACTCATAACATCTAATAACATTAATGAAATACCTGTTAAAGAAGACATTCTTCTTGATTGATTAACAACTACCGCATCAAACCAACCAGTTCTTCTAGGACGTTCAGTTACAGTACCGTATTCATGTCCTCTTTCTCTAATTAAATCACCTGTTGCATCATTTAATTCAGTTGGAAATGGTCCTGATCCAACACGAGTTGTATATGCTTTAATAATTCCAATCGCTTCTTTGATATATAAAGGTCCAATACCAGCCCCTTCAGATACCCCATTAGCTCCTGGATGTGATGATGTAACAAATGGATAAGTACCATAATCAATATCTAACATAGCTCCTTGAGCTCCTTCAAATAAGACTTTTTTATCTTCTCTTAAATATTGATCTAATAACATACCTGTATCACAAACTAAAGGTTTAATAATTTTAGCGTATTCTTTGTATTCTTCAAAAATTTCTTCTACAGTAAACATGTCTTTTAATTCAGGATATTCTGCAACTTTCATTGGGAAAGTTTCTTTTAATCTTTCTAAGAATAATTCTTCATCAATGAATTCTCCCATTCGAATACCAATACGACTATATTTGTCTACATAAGCAGGTCCAATACCTCTTTTTGTAGTTCCAATACTTTTATCACCTTTTCTCTTTTCTTGTAATTCATCAATTTCAAGATGATAAGGTAAAATCACATGACAACGATCTGAAATTCTAATTTTGCTTGTATCAATACCACCATCATTTAAATATTTCACTTCTTCTAAAAATGCTTTAGGATTAACAACCATCCCATTTCCCATGATTACTTCATGCCCAGAGAAAATACCTGATGGTATTAATTTTAAAGCAAATTTCTTACCACCATAAACAATGGTATGACCTGCATTATTTCCTCCAGCATAACGACATACAACATCTGCTTTTTGTGCAAGATAATCGGTAACTTTTCCTTTACCTTCATCTCCCCACATACTTCCTACAACAACTACACCAGCCATAATTCATTTCCACCTTTCTATCATTGGCTTTTTCATACATTTTTATTATATGCTATATTTTAATATAAGTAAAATTAATATATAATATATTTGATATAAGGAGTACTAATATGATAAAACTAGAACAATATAAGATATTTAACGAAGCGGCTTCTACCCTTTCTTTTTCAAAAGCAGCCAAAAATCTATTTATTTCTCAATCTGCTGTTTCTCAAACAATCCATGCTTTAGAAAAAGAACTCAATACTCAACTCTTCATTCGTTTAAACAAAGGCGTTACTCTTACTAAAGAAGGTATGCTCCTTCATAAAAACATTACTGAAGCCCTTGCTTTAATTACCAGTGTTGAAAATGAACTTTCTCATTATAATGAATTACTTTCAGGACAGTTAAATATTGGTGCGGGTGATTCAATTTGTGAAAATTACTTAATTGATTTATTAAAACAATTTCATCATCTTTATCCAACAATCAAAATCAATGTTGTCAATGGAACTTCTATTGAAACAGTTGAACATTTAAAAAATGGAACGATTGATCTTGCCTTTATCAATCTTCCTTTTGATGATGAAAGTCTAGCGATGAAAGAATGTTTAACAATTCATGATATCTTTATCTCTAAAGAAAAAGATGATCATCTTTACAGCTATCAAGAAATTGCGAAAAAGAATCTTATTCTTTTAGAAAAATCAAGCAATTCAAGAAATTATATTGATAAATACTTTGCTAAACATGGAATTTTATTAAATCCTGAAATGGAATTAGGAGCCCATCACTTACTCTTAGAATTTACTCATGCCAATTTAGGAAATGCGTGTGTTGTTAAAGAATTCTCTCATGATTTTTTAGACAAAAATAAAGTTTATGAAATACAATTAAAAAAGCCCCTTCCTTCAAGAAGCATTGGCTATACTTATCTTAAAAGAAGAAGCTTATCACAAGCAACTTTAAAATTTATCGAATTAATTGATCAATTTGATAAATCAATTTAGATTCTAATTTAGGTAAAGAAAGACTCGCTTTGACAAGTAAAGGAATATCGAAAGATATTTCTTTTTCTTTATATTTTAATAACACATGAACAATTTCACCTAATGGATGTTCCTTCAAAGTTAAATGAATAAAGACTGGCCCTCCATTATTAACAAAATAATCACTTAATGAAAAATCACATTCATTTAAAATCGTAAAACCATTGACCTTTTTCATCACTTCTTCAAACAAATTAGGATTTTCTACAAGATAATCCTTTAATTTTTCTTCAATCATTTTCTTTGTTTGCTTAACAAGTTCATCGGCTTCACTTTGATGTTTTGCTTTAACCCCTAGTCTTACCCTTACATACTCTTCAGAAGCATACAAAGCAATAGAAATATCTTTTTGACTTTGAACAATATCATCAATCAAAGTAGCCGCTGCTGATTCACCAATGCCTTGTGTTACTAAGTCGTACGTATAAATTTTCGCTTGGCGATATTTTTCTAAATAAGGTTTTAGTTGATGATCAACTACATAAGTCATCTCTTTAGGTGGTCCAGGAAGATTAACAATCATTTTTTTATCTTTAGACATCACACAGCCATTGGCTGTTCCAATAGGATTATCTAACACATAACAATTTTTAGGAAAGTAAGCTTGTTTAAAGTTATTATCACTGACCTTATCTAATTGTGTTACAAAACAACATTTATCATTAACTTTTTTTGCTTCATCTTCATTAAAAATCATTTCTAATCCTAAATATTTTGCGGATAATTCTTTTGTAAGATCATCCTCAGTAGGTCCTAATCCTCCTGTAGTAATGACACAATCACATCCTCTATTAAAAGCAATATCTAAACAATCTAAAAATCTTTGTGGATTATCACCCACCACCGTTTGAAAGAAAATATTAAAACCTAATTCCTTACACATTTTTTGTAAATAAGTTGCATTAGTATTGATAATTTCACCAAGTAATAGTTCAGTTCCTACATTAATAATTTCTACATTCATAACCGTCCTCCTTTACAAAAAAAGAAGCGTAAAACACTTCTAAATTAATGAAAATCCTAAAAAACTAACCACCATCATAATTACACCAGCAAGTAAAACTCCTAGCATAACGGCAATCGTTGTTGATTTAAAATCCATATCTAAAATACTAGCTGCAAGTGTTCCTGTCCATGCACCTGTCCCTGGAAGTGGAATTCCTACAAATAATAATAAAGCAACAAAAGTACTTCTTCCTACTTTCTCTTGAAGTTTCTTTCCACCTCTTTCACCTTTGTCTAAACACCAAGTGAAAAATTTACCAATAACTGGTTTATCACAACCCCATACTAAAACCTTTCTAGCAAATAAGTAAATAAAAGGTACAGGTACCATATTTGCTAAAATACAAACAATATAAGATGGAATAATTGGTAATCCTAATCCTTGAGAAACAGGAATTGCTCCTCTAAGTTCAATTAAAGGTACCATTGATATTAATGCAATATATAAATAATTCATCTAAAGTCTCCTTTTTTAACATCCTCATTATAACAAACCAAACGGATTTGACAACATCCTTTTATTTTCTACGATATGCAACTTGGTTAAAAGTATACTTGTCTACACGATAATAAGTATACCCATATTCAATACATTTACCATTATGTAAGCATGTAATCGATAAAACTCTAAGCAAAGGTGTCACCGGATCAACTTGTAAATATTTTCCTAGTTCTTCACCCGCTAAAACCGCATCAATTTGTTGATCGGAAAAAGCAATATGTAAATTGAGATCATTTTCAAAATGATTAAATAAAGATGTACTGGATACTTCTAAAGGAATATCTCCTGTTAAATCATAATTACAGTAATCATCTTCAAAACATAAAGGCTCTCCGTTTACAAGTCTTACACGTTTAACGTGCCATACTTTATTATCTTCTAAAGCCATTTCTTTTTTCATTAAAGCTGTAGCTTCTTCAAGTTCATTTAAAACAACATGACTTGTACAATCTTCTTTTTTCTTAGCACAGTCTTCTGTAACACTGTTTAATCCATCAAAACTTTTAAATCTGGATTTTTTACAAACAAATGAACCTACCTTAGGTACAGAATAAATCACATTTTCATTAATCAACTCTGTTAAAGCTTGGCGCACTGTCATTCGGGTAACACCAAAAAGTTCACACAAAGCATGTTCACTTTCAATTTGTTCATTTTCATTGTATTTTTCATCTTCAATATTTTGAATAATATATTCTTTAATCTTGACATATTGTGGTTTTCTTTTCACCATAACATCATCCCCTCGGCTTGTACTATACCATATATAAACATGTTTTGAAAAGAAAAAGAAGCAAATTTCTTTGCTTCTAAATTTCGCTACCTTCAAATTGTGATTGATAAAGTGAGGCATAGAATCCACCTTTTTCTAACAATTCATCATGATTACCAATTTCTACAATATCGCCATCCTTCATGACAATGATTGTATTGGCATCACGAATTGTTGATAAACGATGTGCAATAACAAAACTTGTGCGCCCTTCCATTAATTTTTCCATACCTTTTTGTATAAGAACTTCTGTACGAGTATCGACCGAAGATGTTGCTTCATCTAAAATAAGAATTTTAGGATCTTTTAGAAATGCTCTCGCAATTGTCAATAATTGTTTTTGACCTTGTGAAATATTTGAAGTTTCTTCATCAAGAATCGTATCATAACCATTTTCTAAAGTATTGACAAAGTGATCTACATACGCCATTTCACAAGCATTTCTTACTTCTTCATCACTGGCATCTAGTTTACCATACATTAAGTTTTCTTTAATTGTTCCGTTAAAAAGCCATGTGTCTTGTAAAACCATTCCAAATAAGCTTCTTAAATCATGCCTTGAAAAATCTTTAATATCATGACCATCAATCATAATAGAGCCTTTATTTAATTCATAAAAACGCATTAACAATTTAACAATCGTTGTTTTTCCTGCACCGGTTGGACCAACAATAGCCACCGTTTGCCCAGCATGAACATGCATATTAAAATCATGAATAATTGTTTTTTCTGGAAGATAACCAAAGTTTACTTGATTGAAAGTAACTGAACCATGTAATTTTTCAACTTCATTTTTTTCAATTTTAACTGTTTCAGTTTCTAATTCTTCTTCCTCTAAAAATTCAAATACACGTTCAGCTGCCGCTGCTGTACTTTGTAACATATTCATTGTTTGAGCAAGTTGAGCAATAGGTTGATTGAATTGGCGTACATATTGGATAAATGCTTGAATATCACCAATCGTAATCGTATTACCCCCTGCTAAAAAACCACCTAATAAACAAACACTTACATATCCTAAGTTTCCTACAAAGTTACTTAAAGGTTGCATTAAACCTGATAAAAATTGAGATTTCCATGCTGAATCATAAAGCGCATCATTATATTCATTAAAAGTTTTAACAGAATCTTCTTCCCCATTAAATGCTTTGACAACATCATGAGTACCATACATTTCTTCAATATGTCCATTGACATCCCCTAAACTTTTTTGTTGTCTACTAAAATACTTTTGGGAATGTTTCATAACAAACATAATAAGTAACATGGAAAGTGGTAAAACAAGTACAGCAATCAATGTCATCTTTACAGAGATGGTAAGCATCATAATAAAGATTCCAACAACTGTAACAGAAGATGTAATCACTTGCGATAAACTTTGATTGAGTGATTGAGCAATTGTATCAATATCATTGGTTACCCTACTTAAAGTGTCTCCACTAGAATGTCTATCAAAATAACTTAAAGGCATTCTTGACATCTTCTTAGATAAAGAGCTTCTTAAATCATAAGCAACTTTTTGTGAAATCGAAGATGTAATAAATCCTTGAATAAAACTAAAAAGTGCACTAACAAGATAAAAACCAACAAGAATCAAACAGATCATACCAATATAATCAAAATCAATTCCTCCTGTATTACTTACCTTTGCCATAATTCCTTCAGATAATTTATCTGTTGCTTTAGCAAGAATCTTTGGTCCTACAATCGTAAAAATCGTTGACCCTACCGCAAAAATAATAACAACCGCTAATTTAAAATAATAAGGTTTTAAATAAACAAATAATTTCTTTAATGTTCCTTTAAAATTCTTGGCTTTTTCACCATTTCCTCTCATTCCATGACCCATTGGTCCACGAGGCCCTTGTCTTCTTCTTTCATTACTCATGACTTAGTTCCTCCTTAGATAATTGAGAATAAGCAATTTCTTGATAAACTTGACATGATTTCATTAATTCATCATGTGTTCCTTTACCAACAATTTGACCTTCATCAAGGACAATGATTTGATCTGCCTCCATAATAGAAGCAATACGTTGTCCTACTAATAAAACTGTACTTTGTGTCTTTTTCACTAGCTGATTTAATTCTTGACGAAGTTTAGCATCTGTTTTGAAATCAAGTGCTGAAAAACTATCATCAAAAATATAAATATCTGGATTTTTCGCAATAGCACGAGCAATCGCAAGTCTTTGTTTTTGACCCCCTGAAACATTTGTACCACCTTGTGAAATTTCCGTATCTAAGCGTTCTTCTTTTTGATCAATAAATTCTTTTGCTTGAGCAATACGAATGACTTCTTCTAATTCTTCATCCGTTGCCTCTGGTGCGCCATATTTTAAATTAGAACGAATTGTTCCTGAAAATAAATTTCCTTTTTGAGGAACAAGTCCAATATGATTACGTAATTCATGTTGTGTCATATCACGAACATCAACACCACTAACTTTAATACTTCCTTTACTAACTTCATAAAAACGAGGAACTAAATTAATAAGCGTCGATTTCCCCGAACCCGTTGAACCGATAAATGCTGTTGTTTGTCCTGGTTTAGCAACAAAATCAATATCTTTTAACACTGGTTCATTTGCTCCTGGATACGCAAAAGAAACATGATTAAATTCAACAAGACCTTTTTTACATTCATCTAAAGCAATTGGATTTGTAGGATCTTGAATTGTCGGCTTAGTTTCAATAATTTCATAAACACGATTAGCAGCAACACTGGCACGAGGTAACATGATAGCAATCATCGCAATCATTAAAAAGGACATAATAATTTGCATTGCGTATTGCATAAAAGCCATCATTTGTCCAATCGCTAAGTTTCCTAAATCAATTTGTTTAGAACCATAATAGACAATCACTAAAGTAACTACATTAAAGATAAACATCATAATTGGCATAATTGAAGCCATTGATCTATTAACAAATAAGTTTAAATTTGTAACATCTTTATTGGCTTTATCAAAACGATCTTCACTATGTTTTTCATTACCAAAAGCACGGATAACAAGCATTCCTGATAAATTTTCACGCATTGTTAAATTTAAACGGTCAATTAAATTTTGAATAATTTTGAATTTTGGCATAACTACAGCAAAAGCAACAGCCATGACTCCAAAAATAACAAGAATAACAACTGCAATAATCCAAGCCATTGAAGGTGAATCTGTTAAAACTTTAATTAAAGCACCAATTCCGATAATTGGAGCAAAACAAACAATACGTAAAAGCATCATTGTTACATTTTGTACTTGGGTAATATCATTTGTTGTACGTGTAATTAATGAAGCTGTAGAAAAATGATTGAATTCTTCATTTGAAAAACTTTCAACTTTTTCAAAGACATCTTTTCTTAAAGCACGAGCGACCCCTGCCCCAACTTTGGTCGCAAAGAATGCAACTGAAATCGCAGCAAGTGTTCCGATTAAAGCAATTCCCAACATCTTTAAACCTGTTTTTAAAATATAATCCGTTTGAACTTTATCAATATCTGCACCTAATTTTTTATATTCCGCTTTAACACCATTACCAGCGGCAATTTTCAAAGTACTTTCTCCCATGGTATCCATCTTTTTATCAATGTCTTCAAACATCTTTGCTTTTTGACTTTCATCCATAAAAGAAATAGCATCATAAACCGTCATATTGGGCGGTAATTGACCGAATTTCTCTTGATATTCTTTACTAGAAGTATCCATGCTATCAAGAGAAGTAATAAGCAACATCGGTTTCATTAAAATATTTTCTAACTTACTTTCTTCATCACTTGATAAATCTTTTAATTGATATACTGTTTTCCCTTTTGCTTTAGGAAAAGTATCAAGCATCTCTTGATCTACTTTATTGATTTTTTTATAATCGTTTTTTACTGTCTTTTGATCTTTTTGATCAACAAACAATAATAAATGTTGATATGTTTCTTCTGTTAAGACATCTGAAATAGGTGAAGAAAATCCTCCCGCTTGAATTCCTACTGAAACAATATCACTCATATAATCGGGTAAAGTTAATTCTGTTTGTGCTTGTACAAACAATAAACAAATACAAGCTAAGATCAAGTACCAGAATTTCTTTAAATATCCTTTAATCTTGATCATCTAATTCCTCCTTCATCAAACGAATATTCTTTTCAAAGATTTGACAATACGCTTTCATTCTATCTAAATCTTCTTTATTTATTCCTTCAAATAAGCGTGTGGTAAATATTTTCATATCATCTTTACAACTTTTAATTTCTTTGTTTCCCTTTTCCGTAATATGTAATGTGACATTTCTTTTATCATGTCTACTTACAACTTTTTCAATAAAACCTGCTTTTTCTAAACGTTGTAACCTTACTGATAACGTTGCTGGTGTAATTTTCAAACATTCAGCAAGTATTTTTTGATTTGGATGATCAAATCGATCAATAAGAGCTAACAAATAACGTTGATCAGCTGATAAGCCTTCTATGCTACTTTTTTTACTCGTAAATTCATGAATAATTTTATGAAGAGATTTAAATTGTAGAAAGATCTCTTTAATATCTTCAAATTCCAATGGATCCATAAGACGCCTCCTTTTATTAGTTAGTATGCTAAATATTATAGTTAGCGCACTAATCAATGTCAATATATTTAGTACACTAATTAATTTTTTTATAATGAAAAGTTAAATTCCACTTTAGATATGTCAAAGTTGATTTTAGTCTTTCACAAACTTCCAGTGGATTTTACTCTTACAGTTGAACTTACTTTTACACTTCCTTTGTGGAATTTACTTTTTCTCTTGTATAATTATTATGATATCTGTTTTCTTCTTTCATGAAAGGTCGATCACTATGTCTACCAACAATAAAAATCTACATCTTACTGATCAAGACAGAATCATCATTGAAAAAGGTATCGAAAACGGTCCTACTAAAACCGCTATCACTTTGACCCTTGGCAAAGACAAATCTACCATCGGCAAAGGAATCATATCTCGCAGATTTCAAACTTACAAATCTTCTTATAATCCTGCATGCGCAAATAAGGATGAATGCTCTCACAATCACGTATGTTCCGGTTGTCCTGATTTTAAACCCTTTAAATGTTATATTTGTCCTATAGAAATAGATTTGAAAAAACTGGGATTGAACTGTCAAGAAAAAGCGGATCTCATGGTTTCACATATCAACTCTCAGTCAAAAGAAAATCTAAAGGCAAAATCACCTTTAGAAATGATGGAGTTTTTGAATTCTGAACTTTATAAAAGATTCATTGAATATGGAATTGAAAAAATCGAAAGAGA
>QWCN01001173.1_pt1 | contig 150509 bp, 131 predicted proteins | sample 1972711 | NCBI WGS metagenome assembly QWCN01 (sample SAMN09866707, study PRJNA288562) | Human gut metagenome isolate term1_stool, whole genome shotgun sequencing... | isolation source: gut | host: Homo sapiens | place: USA: California | reverse complement strand
CCCACAATGCTTATCTTTTGGTCTTTGGTTCGGAATAGTGTAGTGCTGGCGGTCTATCTCTTGTTTTCGGTTGCTTGCTTCCTTACCGTACATGAGCATCATCATATGGGATATCGTGGGAGACCACCTCGAACACGTACTGCCAGCGCGTCCGGCAGACAACGTGTATGAAGAAATCGCTTATTTTCTGCGGCTCCCTCGCGTATTTCCTGACGAACTCCCGGTAGAACTTCTCCTCGGTTTCGGCGAGCCGGTCGAAATAGTCCTCATACTCCGTGCCGGCGGAATTGCAGAATATCAGCCGGAACGCGTCCAGGTTGTCGTAGATGTATTTCAGAACCTGCTCGGTGCCGTCGCCCCCCATGTCGATGGCGGTATTTGCGCTCCCGCACACCGAGGCTTCGGATATGCTGCCGAGGTATATCTCCATGAGACCGTCCGCCGCAGGCTTCACCACCGCGCTGAACAGCCCGGATTTGTCCCCGAACCGCGTGTATATCGAGTTCGTGCTGACCCCGCTGTCCGCGGATATCCTGCGGAGATTCGCGTCGTGGAACCCGTATTTCAGGAATTCCTTCTTCGCGCTCTCAAGCAGCGCCTCGGTCACGCCCGCCGTTTCCTGTCTTATTATGTATCACCTCTTTTAAATAACATTGTTATTATAACACAGTTATTTTATTTTGTCAAGGGGATTTCTATATTTTTCCGCTTCAAAACGGTTCTGAAATTACAGCTTTCCCCTGACCGCGCGGTTTTTCGGCTTTTTTCCCATTGACAGGGTACGCGTATTTTGTTATAATTAATGTGGTGGAGTATAGTCTGCCAGGCATAATTCACATAAGGGAACGACGAAGTAAGGCTGTATGCCTTACGAGGAGGTTTGAAGAAGCAGTCGGTGTGCTATACACATTTTCTCTCAAACAAGGTTTTTAGAGGTGACCATAATTGACATCACATTACAGAGAGGAGGGTCAAAAAAATGGCTGTTCCAACCAAAGAAGCAGGCAGAACCGAGCCACGGGACGGAGCCGCTCCGGAGCTTTCGGCGATACAGTTCTCGGCGCAGTTCACCGAAGAGATAACGGAATCGCAGGAACCTCAGCCGGATACTGCGGACATAACGGAAACGCCCGGAATACCTGGCATACCTGACATGACCGGCGCGCTCCCGGAGGACGACATTCTGAGCCAGGCGGAGCTTGCCCAGCAGGAAACCGCCCGCCGCGACCAGGAGATACTCGACGCGCTCGACAAGGTGCTCCAGCAGACCGGAGCGAGAAGCTCCGCGCCGCGCAAAAAGCCGCAGAAGCTCCCACAGAGGGCGCTTAAATTCACGATGGGCACCGTAAAAAGCGGAGCCGGACTTGTGAGCCTCGCGCTGACGCTCGTATTCCTCGGGATAGTTACGATGTGCGTGCTGCTCTCGGGAAGCCCGGATTTCCTGCTTATCGCGAAGCTGGCTCCGATATCGGCGGTGTTTGTCGGCGCGGAACTTCTGCTGAGCTGGTTCGTTTCCGGCAGGCGGCTGAGGATTCACGTCCCCTGCGTCTGCATTACGGCTGCCGTGGCGGTCGCCGGGTGCATTCTTTCGGCGGCGCTCAACAGGGAGGGCGTCGAGATACGCGGGGAGCAGAGCGGAAGGGTCGTTGCCGCGCAGATCTATCAGCAGAGCTACAAGGAGCTGTGCCGCACTGCGGATATCTCAACGCTCACGGTGAACGCAGACCTCGCTTCCGGCGCGGACAAGTCCTGGGATACGCTTTCGGAAGGGGATATCGTCGATATCGCCGTCGAGTTCAGCGGTACATATTCGAGCGCCCGTGAATTCGCTCAGGAATGCCGCACCGTTATCGCCGCATACAAATCTATGAGTATACCGGTGTCTCATTTCAGCTTCGTTTCAGACAGCAGAATGAAGAGCTTCCGTCTGGAAATAGACGGGCTGTTCCAGCAGGACAAGGACGTTGAAGAGCTTACAGAAATGGTAAATTATATCTCATATGAAGACTATGACTATATTGAGGACCTAGAAGATTTTACAGCAGAGACCACAGAAACACATGAATAAATTTATTATTGGAAAGGATAAAAATGCTTACCAAGGAACTTACAGAGGAGCTGGGAAGCTGCATTTTCAAGCAGTTCCCCGATGAAGGAGTTTACCGCATATCTAGAGTTGAAGAATGGCTTGCCACCAACGGCTACACGCTGGAAAAGCTGGGCGTCTCGGACTTCCACGAGCTTATAGAAGCCGCGCCCGACCTTTTCGGCACCCCGAGGTACAACGAGGATTCATACGTCATCGTGAAACGCTGGCACGGCTCCGGCGAATCCGGACACCCCGCCGACAGCTTCTTCGGCAACAAGAACATCATACTTAACGACGACATCATTGAAATGTCGCAGCAGTCGCTCTACGCGCTGACAAAGGTGCTCGGCACCGGGCTGACCGTCCAGGAGATGAAGCAGGAGATATACGAGAGCTTCTCCCGCGCAAAGGACGAGGGAAAGCTAGATTTCATGTACGACCGGTACGTGTTCCCGATAGGCTACTGCACCGACGGATACCTTGTGAACGGTATAATCACAAAGAACATCAGCCCACGCGGAAAGAGCCTCTACTTCTCATTTGAAAAGACCCAGATATACAGCAGCACCGTACAGGCACACCGCCGCCCCTCCGTCCAGCCCACGCCGGTCAGCGAGGAGGACAAGGAGGAAGTATACAAGCTGCTCACCGCAAACTTCCCGTACGATATCCCGCAGCATATGGCGGCTGTCAGCAAGCTGCTCTCGGATAACCACATCGACCGCAGCCGCTACGGCTTCTTTAAAATGAAGGATCTGCTCGCCCAGATGGACTATCTGGAGCTCAGCGACGTGGTACTCGGCGGAGTTCCGCAGGTGATGGTGACTATCAGGCGCTCCGACAAGTACCAGGCGGCTCCCGCAGGACCCAGGGTCTCCGCGTTCCGCACGGAGGCTCCGCGCAGCGTCAACACCGCGGACGCCAGCAAGACCGGCGAGGTGGAGATACCCGAGGGAAACCTCGAGGACTTCTGCAATCTGCCGTCCAAGCCGCTGATGATACTCGCGCAGTACCTCGAGCGCATAAATGTGTTCCGCGATATATCGGAGCTTCGCGGAGATATCTCCGAGGACTTCCAGAAAGCCAAGGAGACCGGAAAGATACGCTTCTACGACGGCAAGATAATCTTCCCCTGCCGCTGGCAGCGCACCGACGGGAATTACGTTGAGCTTACCCTGAAACCCTCCGCGTACGAGGGCAGGGCGTGGTTCCTTAGCTTCGTCGACACCATCAGCCGCGACTCTGTTCCGCGCACGGTGCAGCCCGGCCGCCAGCTTGAGAACTTCGCGTACCTCGGCTCCTGGAACTCCTTCCTCTCGGAGCTTGCCGACAAGGCTGTCGCCGAAAACTGGGACTTCGAAGGCTCCGGCCGCAGCGACCACCATATACTTATACAGTATATCAAATACACATTCTACCGCCTGACCCGGGAGAACAAGGTGTGCATTTCCGGCGACAAGAAATTCGCGTGCTTCAACACAGGACTTGTAGACAAACACTACGACGACATCTACGCCTGCTTCGCACCCAACGAGCCGGGCTGCGAGACCGAGTGGAAATTCACCGGATTCTGCACCGCCGCCAACCGCACCCTGGGCAAGCAGATAGTCAACTATTTCAGCCCGCTCCCGCAGCCGGCGGTGTACTTCGAGCACGGCGAGCAGCTCTTCTTCGATCTTTCGAAGCAGCTCCTTCCGGACTTCGACCACATAATAATAGACAACATCAGCCGCCTGCCGCTGGAGTTCCTCGAGGAGCAGTTCACCGACTGCCCCGACGCGCGCGAAGCTGCCGCGAAGATACGCTCCGCCGACGGCTATGAAAAGCGCGGGCTTTACGCTCAGCTCCGCGAGATAGTGAGCGGCAACGACCGGCTGTTCATGCGTATCCAGAACCGCATACGCGACTCCATCGAGCTTGCCAAGAAGCGCGTCAGCCGCAACTATAAGACCGCGATACCGTCCTACTTCCCGAAGCGCAACACGATGTCGCTTATGCTCCCGCTGTGCCTGACGGATGAGGAGAAGCCCGACGTTGCGCTGGTCGTCGAGCAGACCCAGTCCGGAAACTACCAGGGTCAGACCATTCTGACCCTCGACCAGGCATACATCGACGCGCGCCTGCTGTGCCGCCTGAACAGCGAGTGGCTCACCACCAACATCAGCGCGGACGAAGCGGACGAGGCCGAGGACTCAGCGGAGTGAACGGAGGCACGGCATGGTTGATTTTCATAAGCTCCGCGAACTGGGCTTCGACTCTGAGACCGCAAAGGAGCGCTTCCTCGGCAGCGAGGAATTCTACTTTTCCTGCATGAAAATTTATATCCGCGCGAACGACATCGCAAAGCTCACGGAACTATGCCGCGCCTGCGACTGGGAAAATGCGCTGGAGTGCGTCCACACGATGAAGGGCTCCACCGGGAACCTCGCGCTGTACGGGCTGTACTCCCACTACAGCGCCATGACCGACCTTTTCCGCTCCGGGGAGCCGCTGAAAGCGGCTTCCCTGCTCCCGGAGGCCCAGGAGATGGAAGAAAAAATGCGCTCCGCCGCCGGATTTTACGGCGCCCCGGAGGACGTATAGGCATTGTGAACACAATTAGGTCACGAAAAATGCAGAAAATATATAAAAAAGGGCTTGCAAATTTTACAGAAATATAGTAAAATAAATCTGTAGGGTATTTTGTACTGAGAGTAATTCGGAATTCGGAATTAAGAATTCGGAATTTCGGTATCGCTTCGCGATGGATTTCAACAGCCCGGAGCTAAAGTCCGGACGCCAGAACGGAAAGCGGCTTAGAAAGTACTTTATACCAAGTATGTTCAATATTTCACTATGAAAGGAAATAATAACCATGAGCAAACTGAACAAGAAGAATGTAGAAGACCTGAATGTCAAGGGCAAGAAGGTGCTCGTCCGCGTTGACTTCAACGTACCGATGAAGGACGGCAAGATCACCAACGACAACCGTATCACCGCAGCTCTCCCGACCATCAACAAGCTGGTCGAGAACGGCGCAAAGGTTATCCTCTGCTCTCACCTCGGCAAGCCGAAGAACGGCCCGGAGGAGAAGTTCTCCCTGAAGGCTGCCGCTGACAGACTGGCTGAGCTTGTAAATACAAAGGTAGTTTTCGCCAAGGACGACAAGGTAACAGGCGACATCGCAAAGAAGGCTGTTGCTGAGATGAAGGACGGCGAGATCGTAGTTCTTGAGAACACTCGTTTCCGCGGCGCAGAAGAGACCAAGAACGGCGAGGAGTTCAGCAAGGAGCTGGCTGACCTGACCGACGGCATCTTCGTAATGGACGCATTCGGCTCCTCCCACAGAGCTCACGCTTCCACCGTTGGCGTTACCAAGTTCATGAAGGAGACCGCTGTAGGCTACCTGATGAACAAGGAGATCGAGTTCCTCGGCAATGCCGTTGAGAACCCCGTTCGTCCCTTCGTTGCTATCCTCGGCGGCGCTAAGGTAGCCGACAAGCTGAACGTTATCTCCAACCTGCTTGAGAAGTGCGACACTCTCATCATCGGCGGCGGCATGGCTTACACCTTCCTGAAGGCTAAGGGCTATGAGGTTGGTACTTCCCTCGTTGACGACGAGAAGATCGACTACTGCAAGCAGATGATCGAGAAGGCTGAGAAGCTCGGCAAGAAGCTCCTCCTGCCAGTTGATACAACTATCGCTAAAGCATTCCCTGATCCTATCGACGCTCCGATCGAGGTTTCCGTTGTTGATTCCGACAAGATCCCGGCTGACATGATGGGCCTGGATATCGGTCCCAAGACCATGGAGCTGTTCGCTGAGGCTGCAAAGACCGCTAAGACCGTTGTTTGGAACGGACCGATGGGCGTATTTGAGAACCCCGTTCTCAAGAAGGGCACCGTTGCTGTGTGCGAGGCTCTCGCAGCTGCTGACGCTACCACGATCATCGGCGGCGGCGACTCCGCTACCGCGGCTATCAACCTGGGCTACGCCGACAAGATGAGCCACATCTCCACCGGCGGCGGCGCTTCCCTCGAGTACCTCGAAGGCAAGGGTCTGCCCGGCATCGACGCTATTCAGGATAAGTAATTTCTGATAAACGCGGCGGATATCTACGGGTATCCGCCTGTTGTCGTTTTAACTGAGGTGTTTTTATGGACGAGAAAGTAAGCATTGCGGAAAAGGACATCGGCGCTGGTGGGATATATCGGTGCAGGTTCCGCGGAACTGTGTCGGAATGCGACATACAGGGCTGCTCCGGCTCACTGGTGAACCTCGACGGCATGAGCCTGACGAGATCCACCGCCAGGGGCGCGGACATCACGATGGTGGATCTGTCCGGCGCGCAGCTTTCCGGGTGCGACCTTTCGGGCATGGACATCACGAACTGCAAGCTTGACGGAATGACGATAAACAGCATTCCCGTCGAGGCTCTGCTCAACAACTACAAGGAGAATATCAATATGAAGAAGAATGTAAGAAAGGCTATAATCGCCGGCAACTGGAAGATGAACAAGACCCGTCCCGAGGCTAAGGCACTGCTCGAGGAGCTCAAGCCGATGGTAGCTGACGTTAAGGACGTTGAGATCGTAGCTTGCGTACCCTTCACCAACCTGGAGACCGCACTCGCTGCAACAGCAGGCACCAACATCAAGATCGGCGCTGAGAACTGCCACTTTGAGAAGAGCGGCGCGTTCACCGGCGAGATCTCCGCTGACATGCTGGCTGAGATGGGCGTTGAGTACGTAGTTCTGGGTCACTCCGAGCGCCGTCAGTACTTCGCTGAGACCGACGAGACCGTTAACAAGAGAACAAAGGCTGCCCTCGCTGCCGGTCTGAAGCCCATCGTATGCGTAGGCGAGCTTCTCTGGGAGCGCGAGTGCAACATCACTGAGGAAGTTATCGCACGCCAGATCAAGCTTGATTTCTTCGGTATCTCCGCTGACGACCTCAAGAAGTGCGTTATCGCTTACGAGCCTGTTTGGGCTATCGGCACCGGCAAGACCGCTACCGCTGACCAGGCTGAGGAAGTTTGCGCATTTATCCGCGCTACCCTCGCTAAGCTCTACGGCGCTGACGTTGCTGAGACCATCACCGTTCAGTACGGCGGTTCCATGAACGCAAAGAACGCTGCTGAGCTGCTCTCCAAGACCAACGTTGACGGCGGTCTGATCGGCGGCGCTTCCCTGAAGGCTGCTGACTTCACAACCATCATCAACGCAGCAGTAAACGGCTAATAGGATAATTCGGAATTAGGAATTCGGAATTCGGAATGAATGTGTCCCGCTTCGCGGGACGGATTTCAAATTTGCTGCATTTGTGATACCGCAGGGACTGAGGTATTCATCAATTTGTGCCGATTTTTAGATATATCCGCGAAGCGGATACCGTAATTCCGAATTCCGAATTAAGAATTCCGAATTTTATTTGTGAGGAGTATTTCTATGAAGGCAAAGAAACCGATATTATTAGTAGTAATGGACGGCGTTGGCTTCTCCAAGACCCACCTCGGCGACGCAGTGGGCGAGGCTAACACCCCCACCCTCGACTGGATGCTGGCTAACTGCCCCAACACCCGCCTCAAGGCGCACGGTGACGCGGTAGGTCTGCCCTCCGACGACGACATGGGCAACTCCGAGGTAGGTCACAACGCGATCGGCTGCGGTCAGATCTACTCTCAGGGCGCAAAGCTCGTTAACGAGAGCATCGAGAGCGGCAAGATGTACGAATCCGACGCATGGAAGGAACTGACTGCTAACGTAAAGAGCAAGAACTCCACCATGCATTTCATCGGTCTGCTGTCCGACGGCAACGTACATTCCAACATCAAGCACCTGTTCAACATGATAAAGAAGGCTAAGTCCGAGGGTATCTCCAAGGTAAGAGTACACGCCCTGCTGGACGGCCGTGACGTTCCCCCGCAGACTGCGCAGATCTACATCGAGCAGCTCGAGGATCTGTTCAAGGAGCTGAACGACAGCACATTCGAGGGCAGGATAGCAAGCGGCGGCGGACGTATGAAGATCACAATGGACCGCTACCAGGCTGACTGGCCGATGGTAGAGCGCGGCTGGAACGCGCACGTACGCGGCGAGGGAAGACAGTTCGCGACCGCGATGGACGCGCTGAACACTCTGCGCGCTGAGACCGGCGTAGCAAGCGATCAGGATCTCCCGGCATTCGTAATTGCCGAGAACGGCGAGCCTGTAGGCAAGATCGTTGACGGCGACAGTGTTATCCTGTTCAACTTCCGCGGCGACCGCGCTATTGAGCTTTCCATGGCGTTCGACATGGTAGAGTTCGACCACTTCAACAGAGGTCCGAAGCCCGACGTATGCTACGCAGGCATGCTGCAGTACGACGGCGATCTGAAGCTTCCGGCACGCTTCCTGGTTAACCCGCCCGAGATCACCAACACCATGACCGAGGTGCTGGTAGCGGCTGGCTACAACGAGTACGCTATCTCCGAGACCCAGAAGTACGGCCACGTAACATACTTCTGGAACGGCAACCGCAGCGGCAAGGTAAGCGAGGAGCTCGAGACCTACTGCGAGATTCCGTCCGACAACGTAAGCTTCGACCAGAGACCCTGGATGAAGTCCGCTGAGATCACCGACAAGCTCATCGAGGCTATCAGGTCCGGCAAGTACGACTTCATTCGCTGCAACTACCCGAACGGCGACATGGTAGGCCACACCGGCAGCATGGACGCTACGATCATCGGCGTTGAATCCGTTGACCTGGGTCTTGCAAGACTGAAGGCAGTTTGCGACGAGTGCGGAGTTACAATGCTCATCACCGCAGACCACGGCAACGCAGACGAGATGCTTGAGAAGAACAAGAAGGGCGAGATCCAGGTAAGAACTGCACACTCCCTGAACCCTGTTCCGTTCATCATCTACGACAAGGATCAGAAGTTCGAGATCAAGCCGTCCGACAAGTACGGCCTTGCAAACATCGCTCCGACAGTAATCAAGATGTTCGGTCTTGAGGCTCCGGAGTGCTGGGAAGACAGCATGATCTGATTTTCCGCTGACTACGGATATTAAGTTAATAATCGAGGGGGAGAAACTTTGGGGTTTCTCCCCCTCAGGCTATAGATAAAGTTCATAATTTCCGCGCAGCGTACTGGTTTTCGCTTCCTTTTGCTTACAAAAGGAAGTGGGAGCGTGAGGGCAAAGCCCTCACACTCTGCGCGCTGGCGCGCAGTATAACGATTAAAAAGCGCTAAAGGGGTGTGGGGGAAAACAAGAGTTTTCCCCCACAGTTTTATACAATTATGAATTTTCTTGCCGCACTTCGTGCGGAGTGTGGGGTTCCACCCCACGCCCCGCTTCCTTTTGTACCAAAAGTAAGCGAAAATCAATTGCTTACGCGGTGTTTTATCTGTTGACGAAATGACGTGAATGTGCTATAATTTCAATATACTGATTTTACAAAAAACGGAATGGAGCAACAATGTACCGAATTTACATAGCAGAGGACGACGAAAGCATCGCCGCCGCCATCGCCCGGGGGCTGTCCGCGTGGGACTTTGAGGTGCGCACTGCGTCGGATTTCAAGCGGATAGCCGATGAAATCGCGGAATACGACCCGCACCTTGTCCTGCTCGACATCACCCTTCCCTTCTACAACGGATTCTACTGGTGCAGCGAACTTCGCCGTAACAGCAGGGTCCCGGTGGTGTTCATATCCTCGGCGGCGGACAACATGAACATCGTAATGGCGATGAACATGGGCGGCGACGATTTCATCGCGAAGCCCTTCGACATGTCGGTGCTGACCGCGAAGATACAGGCGCTGCTACGGCGGACCTACGATTTCGCGGAGCAGGTCGGAGTAATCGAGCACAACGGCGCAAAGCTCAATACCTCCGAAGCGGCGCTGTACGTCGGTCAGAACCGCGTTGAGCTGACCCGCAACGAGTACCGCATACTCCAGACGCTGATGGAGAACAAGGGAAAGATCGTCAGCCGCGAAAAGCTGATGGACAAGCTCTGGGAGACCGACTGCTTCATCGACGAGAACACGCTGACCGTCAACGTCGCAAGGCTGCGCAGAAAGCTGGAATCCGCCGGGCTTCCGGGATTCATCACGACCAAGGTCGGCATGGGGTACATCGTCGCATGAGGGCGTATCTCTACGCGCGGCGGAGGGTCATTGCGGCGTTCCTGCTGTTCGCGGCGGTGTTCGGCGTGGTGTTCTGGCTCGGGGGAGTCCCGATGGGCGCGGTCGGGTACGCCTCGGCTATATGCGGAGTACTGGCGCTTGCTTTCGGCTGCGCCGATTTTCTGAGTTTCCGGCAGAGGTGCGCCGTGCTGAAAAAGCTCCAGGACGAAATAACCGTATCCGTCGATAACCTCCCGGAGCCGCAGAACGCCGCCGAGGAGGGCTGCGCGGAGCTTCTCAGGGCGCTGTTCCGCAGCCGCGCGGAGCTTCAGGAGCACTACGAGCAGAGCATTTCCGACATGACGGACTACTACACGATGTGGGCGCACCAGATAAAAACTCCCATTGCGGCGATGAGGCTCTCGCTGGCGGAGCAGGACTCCCCGGAGAGCCGCTCCCTCGCCGAGGAGCTGACGCGGATAGAGCAGTACGTTGAGATGGTGCTGTGCTACATCAGGCTCGAGAGCAGCGACACCGACTACGTTATAAAGGAATGCCGCCTGGAGGACATCGTAAAATCCGCGGTGCGGAGGTTTTCCGGGCAGTTCATTCGCAAGAAGCTGACTCTCCAGATGAGCGGGCTCGACCGCATGGTGCTGACCGACGAAAAGTGGCTGCTGTTCGTGATAGGGCAGGTGCTGTCCAACGCGGTGAAGTACACCCGCACCGGCGGAATAACGATAACCTGCGAAAACGACGTTCTGAAAATACAGGACACCGGTATCGGCATAGCCCCGGAGGATCTCCCGAGGATATTTGAGAAGGGCTACACCGGGTGCAACGGCAGGTCGGACATGAAGGCGAGCGGGCTGGGGCTGTACCTTTGCAGGCAGATATGCGGCAGGCTGGGTCACAGGATATCGGCGGAAAGCAGCGGCGGCACGTCGGTTTTCATCGACCTGCGGCGCAGCGGGGTCGACCTGCGGGAATGAGTCCTGCGGCATTACAAAAGTGTAAGACAGATGTAAGCCGTTTCGATTGCGGCCCTTCCGGGAAAATGCTAGAATAAATACAGACGGAAACGGCGCGCACTCCAAAACATGACCTTCCCCTGAAAACCACCGCGCGCCGGGTCTGTCGGAAAGGAAGGACGAAATGCCGATATTAGAGATAACAGGTCTCAGAAAGACCTACACCACACGCCTCGGCGGAAACCGCGTGGAAGCGCTGAAGAACGTCAGCTTCACTGCGGAGCCGGGGGAATACATCGCGATAATGGGCGAGAGCGGCTCCGGAAAGACCACGCTGCTGAATATCCTCGCGGCGCTCGACAAGCCGACCGGGGGCAGCGTTATCCTCGACGGAATGGACCTCGCGAAGATAAAGGAATCGAAGCTCGCGGATTTCCGCCGGGACAATCTGGGGTTCGTGTTCCAGGAGTTCAACCTGCTGGATACGTTCACGGTGCGGGACAACATACTGCTCCCGCTGGTGCTGAGGGGCGAAAAGTACCCCGCCATGCAGCCGAAGCTGAACTCCACTGCGGAGCTGCTCGGGATATCCGCGCTGCTCGACAAGTACCCCTACGAGATATCCGGCGGTCAGAAGCAGCGCACCGCCGCAGCCCGGGCGATGATAACCGAGCCGAAGCTGCTCCTCGCGGACGAGCCGACGGGCGCTCTCGACAGCAGAAGCTCCGACGAGCTGCTCGCGCTTTTCGCAGAGATAAACCGCCGCGGTCAGACGATACTGATGGTGACTCACTCGGCGAAGGCGGCGAGCCGCGCGAAGCGGGTGCTGTTCATAAAGGACGGCGCGGTGTTCCACCAGCTCTACCGCGGGAACTGCTCCGACGACGAATTCTACCGCCGCATAACCGACGCGCTCACGCTGCTGTCCTCCTCCGGAGAGCCGCAGAGCCTCCGTATAAAGAGGGAGGGCGCGGAATGAAGCTCTATTTCAGACTTGCCGCCGGCGGTATCCGCAGGAACTCCAGACTGTACGTACCGTACATCATGACCTGCTCGCTGATGGTGATGATGTACTACATCACAGATGCGCTCTCCGGCGACGAAATGCTCAGCGCGATGCGCGGCGGCTACATCATGCATGAGCTGATAGTCATAGGCAAGGTGGTCATGGCTCTGTTCGCGGCGATCTTCCTGTTTTACACCAACTCGTTCCTGATAAAGAGCCGCATGCGCGAATTCGGGCTATACAACATTCTCGGCATGGGAAAGAACGGCATAGCCCGGGTCATGACCTGGGAAACGCTGATGGTCTACGTTATCTCCATGGTGTTCGGGCTTGGCGCCGGTATCCTCTTTTCAAAGCTCGCGGAGCTGCTCGCGGTCAAGATCGTGCAGGGCGACGCGGCTTATCAGTTCTCCGTCAGCGGGCCGGCTGCCGCCGCTTCGCTTATAGTGTTCGCCGTTATCTTCCTGCTGATCTGCCTCAACGTTCTGCGGCAGGTTTACTTCTCAAAGCCCGTAGAGCTTCTCCGCTCGGAGAACTCCGGCGAAAAGCCCCCGAAGGCTAACTGGTTCGCAGCCGTCCTCGGAGCGCTCATGCTCGGGCTGGCATACTTCATGGCGGTCACGATAGAGGAGCCGCTCAGCGCCATCCTCGCATTCATGGCGGCTGTTCTCCTCGTTATCGCCGCGACCTACCTGCTGTTCGTCGCTGGCTCGGTGGTGCTGTGCAGGGTGCTCCAGAAGAATAAGGGGTACTACTACAAGACCAACCACTTCATCTCCGTGTCGCAGATGTCTTACCGCATGCGGAAGAACGGCGCCGGGCTTGCTTCGATATGCATTCTCAGCACGATGGTGCTGGTGACGCTCTCCACCACTATCTGTCTTTACACGGGCGAGGAGCAGATACTCCGCCAGCGCTATCCCCGGGATATGGTCACGATGACGTACGGTCTTCCGGAGGAGGACATTCCGGCGTTCCGCGAAAGCGTCGGCGCGCTTGCTGAAAAGCACGGAGCCTCCCCGGAGAACGTTCTCGCCTACTCCTACGCCGAACTTTCCGGCGCTGTAATAGGAAACCGCCTGGATATGGCGCGGGGGAATTACGACGACGTTTCCCTCGACCTGCGCTCGGTGTACGTCGTGCCGATAGCCGACTACAACGCGCTCTACGGCACTGATATACAGCTCGCGGACGGCGAAGCGGCGGCGTACTTCAAGGGCAAGGGCTTCGGCTGCGACGAGATTCAGCTCGACGACTGGGGAAGCTACCGCATAACGCAGCGGCTCGGCGAATTCACGATAACCGGCACGGACTCCGCGACTATCTATGACACGATATACCTTTTCGTGAAGGACTGGTCAGATCTCGAGAGCCTGAACGATTATCAGAACCGCCTCACCGACGAGTACGGCGGAATGCGCTCGAACATTGTGTACTACTACTGCTTCGACCTTGACTGCGGCGAGGATTCCCAGCTCGACCTCTACTACGATATGGAATACGGAGACGTGGAGTTCCCATTCCACTTTGAGAGGCTCAAAACCGAATGCCGCGCCCGCGATCACGAGGAGTTCCTCGGGCTTTACGGCGGACTGTTTTTCCTCGGAATACTGTTCGGCGGGGTATTTATCCTGGCGGCGGTGCTTATAATGTACTACAAGCAGATAAGCGAGGGCTTCAACGACCGCGCGCGGTTCGACATTCTCCGCAAGGTCGGCATGAACGACCGCGAGATACGCCGCGCGGTGAACTCCCAGGTGCTGACGGTGTTCTTCGCGCCGCTTATCGCCGCGGGGATACACATGGCGTTCGCATTCCCGCTGCTGACCAAGATACTCGGTCTGTTCAACATGAGGGACGCCGGATTCCTCGCGATAGTGACGCTGATATGCTTCGCGGTGTTCGCCGCGCTGTATGTCGCGGTATACGCGCTGACCTCCCGCAGCTACTACAGGATAGTCAGCGGAAACAACAGATGAGGCGCGCTGTACGGGGACTGTGCTTCGCACTGCTGGCGGTGGCGGCAGTCCCGGCGGGGGCGTGCTTCGGAGTGCTGTGGGCGGTGTTCCGGCTCACGGACGCGATACTCAGAAAAACGGAAAGGAGCAACGATGAAGGCTAAACACATAGTTATCCGGGTGATCCTGCTCGTACTTATATCGCTGCTGTCGCTGGCGCTGACGGCGGTAGGAGTGTTCGCAGTGCTCGGGTGGAACATGCACTCGGAGGCGATCGAGGCAAGGCCTGTGCGGCAGGTCTACGCGGACGCTTCCGCCGACGAGCATTTCGTGAGCTGCGACGAACTCCCGGAATTCTATGTGAATGCAGTCACCGCCACCGAAGACCGCGATTTCTGGGGTCACAGCGGCATCGACCCTTCCGCGATAGTCCGGGCGCTGCTCCACGACATCGCCGCGATGGATTTCGCGGAGGGCGGGAGCACCATCACCATGCAGACCGCAAAGAACATCTACTACACGCAGGATAAGCGCTTCGAGCGCAAGGCGGCGGAGGTGTTCACGGCGTTCGAGCTGGAGGATAAGCTCAGCAAGGAGCAGATATTCGAGCTGTACGTCAACACGATCTACTTCGGAAGCAATTATTACGGTATCTACGCGGCTTCCATGGGGTATTACGGAGTCCCGCCGCAGGAGCTAACAGACCAGCAGTGCGCGACCCTTGCGGGTATCCCGCAGGCTCCGAGCGTGTACTCCCCGGATAATTCCCAGGAGCTTGCCGACCAGCGCGCGGAGCAGGTGCTGAACTCCATGCGGGAATGCGGATACTTAAGTTAATTCGGAATTCAGAATTAGGAATTCGGAATTTCGGTGCCGCCTTCGGCGGGTTATTTCAAATGACGGGCAGACTGAGCGGTCTGCCCGTTTTTGTTGAGATTAAACATTAATTCAACCCTCAGCGACCTGCCGCAAAATCAACAGCCTGTCAACATTTCAACTTCCAACAATTTAAAATCCGCGCGAAGCGCGCACCTTAATTCCGAATTCCGAATTCCTAATTCCGAATTCAACAAGCCCCCTCTCCCCTTTCAGCAGATGAAATACAAAAACAGGGCCGCATTTCTGCGACCCTGTAATTTTATCCGAATATTACTTATTACTTAACAAAGGGGTTCTCGGACGGATACAGCATGCCCTTGGGCTGGTTGAATCCGATGTCCTTGATACCGAGGTAATGGAACAGGTCGAACAGGAGCTTTCCGTAGTGGCCGAACGCTACCGCGCCGTGGTGCGGATAACGCTTCTCAACTAAAACGTGACGGTAGAAGCGTCCCATCTCAGGAATAGCGAAGATGCCGATGCCGCCAAAGGAACGAGTAGGCACATCGAGGATCTCGCCCTCTGCGATGTATGCACGAAGCTCTCCCTCGCTGTCGCACTGTAAGCGGTAGAATGTGATATCGCTTGCTGCGATGTCGCCCTCGAGGGTGCCTCTTGTGAAGTCAGGATCGCTGCCAGCGGGTTCAAGCAGGCGGTGCTGAATGAGCTGGTACTTGACCGCACGGGTGGAACACATCTTGCACTCGGGTGTGTTTCCGCAGTGGAAGCCCATGAACGTATCGGTGAGGGCGTAGTCGTACTTGCCCTTGATGTCCTCGTCGTATATGTACTGAGGAACGGAGTTGTTGATATCGAGCAGCGTAACTGCGTCAGCGGAAATGCACAGACCGATGTATTCGCTCAGCGCGCCGTAGATATCTACCTCGCAGGATACCGGGATACCGCGGCTTACAAGGCGGCTGTTTACATAGCAGGGCTCAAAGCCGAACTGGGACGGGAACGCAGGCCAGCACTTGTCTGCAAATGCAACGTACTTCTTGGAGCCCTTGTGCTTCTCTGCCCAGTCTAAAAGGGTCAGCTCGAACTGAGCCATGCGTCTGTTGAGGTCGGAGTAATAGTTGCCCTCGCCCATTTCCTTCGCCATATCAGCGCATACGCCGTCGATCCTGGGATCGTTCTCGTGCTCCTTGAAGGAAACCAGCAGATCCAGCTCGGAGTTCTCCTCGATCTCAACGCCTAACTCGTATAAGCCCTTGATAGGAGCGTTGCATGCGAAGAAGTCCTGCGGACGCGGACCGAAGGTGATGATCTTTAAGTTCTTTACGCCTACGATGGCTCTCGCTACGGGTACGAAGTCCCTGATCATCTTTACGATGTCGTCGCTAGTGCCAACGGGGTACTCGGGGATAAAGCCCTTGAGGTGGCGCATGCCCAGGTTGTAGGAGCAGTTCAGCATGCCGCAGTAAGCGTCGCCTCTGCCGTTGATCATGTCGCCGTCGCCCTCTGCCGCTGCAACGAACATGCAGGGACCGTCAAAGTTCTTTGCGATAAGGGTCTCGGGTGTCTCAGGGCCGAAGTTTCCGAGGAACACTACTAAAGCGTTGCACTCCGCCTTCTTTACGTCCTCGACAGCCTTCAGCATGTCAAGCTCGTTCTCAACGGTAACGGGACATTCGTAGATCCCCTCGCCATAAGCGTTTACGATGGCCTTGCGGCGGCTTTCTGATAAAGCGATGGGGAAGCAGTCGCGGGATACGGCAACTATGCCAAGCTTGATTTCAGGAATGTTGTTCATAGGTTTATCCTCTCGTCATTTTATATTCCGGGGATACTACAGCGTCCCCTTATGTTTACGTTTATAGGATATCACAAAAAATTTTATTTGTCTAGTGTTTTTTTGTCGCATTCATGCAAAATCTGCCCAAAAAACGCTGAATGAGTTATAATAAAGTTTACTTTGTGGATATTTTGTGCTATAATCTCATCAGGCGGCGCCCAAAGACCGCTATAGTACTACACAGAAGAAAGAAGCAATATCAATGAACAAGGATCTAACAGTAGGCAGCCCGGGAAAATCGCTGATAATGTTCACAATACCGCTGTTCATCAGCGTTATGTTCCAGCAGATGTACAACATCGCGGACAGCGTCATCGCGGGCAAGTTCGCCGGCGAGGACGCCCTCGCCGCCATCGGAGCCAGCTACCCCATAACCATGATCTTCATGGCGGTGGCGGTCGGCTGCCAGATAGGCTGCTCGGTAGTTATAAGCAAACACTTCGGCGCGGGCAACATGCCGATGACCAAGACCTGCATTTCCACCGCGCTCATTTCAGGCACCGTGCTTTCCGCGGTGCTCACCGTTGTCGGCGTGCTTTTCAGCGGAGTTTTCATGCAGTGGGTGCAGACACCTGACAACATCTTCGACGACGGCTGCCTGTACCTCATGATATACACCGGCGGGTTCGTGTTCCTGTTTATCTACAACGTCGTCACGGGTATCTTCAACTCCCTCGGCGACAGCAAGACCCCGCTATACCTGCTCATCGGAAGCTCCGTCGGCAACGTTATCCTCGACTGCATTTTCATCATTCCGCTCCAGATGGGAGTCGCAGGCGCCGCCTGGGCTACCTTCATCGCTCAGGGAGCCGCATGCCTGCTCGCGCTGTTCCTGCTGCTGCGCCGCGTGAAATCCATGAACATTTCCGGCGGCAGGCTGTTCAGCGGAGCCGCCCTCGCAGATATATGCAAGGTCGCAGTCCCCAGCGTGCTTCAGCAGAGCTTCATCTCCGTCGGTAACCTGTTCATTCAGTATATGGTCAACGGCTTCGGCTCCTCCGCCATCGTCGCCGGTTACTCCGCGGCAATTAAGCTCAACACCTTCGCCATCACCTGCTTCACCACCATCGGAAACGGCATGTCCAGCTTCACCGCGCAGAACATAGGCGCAAACAAGCCGGAGCGTATCAAGCAGGGATTCCGCTCGGTGCTTATCTTCTCCCTCGCTACCGCGCTGGTTTTCTTCCTGCTGTTCTTCCTGCTCAATCAGCCGCTGCTGTCGCTGTTCATGAACGAGGACGGCTCGCAGCTCGCCATGGATACCGGCGTCAACTTCCTGCGGATAGTCGCTCCGTTCTACTTCATCGTGTGCCTGAAACTCCTCTGCGACGGAGTCCTCCGCGGCAGCGAGAGCATGGGCTGCTTCATGGCGGCGACCTTCACCGACCTGATACTCCGTGTTGTCCTCGCCGCGATACTCTCCAATGCAATGAACGACGTTACTGGCATCTGGTACTCCTGGCCGGGAGCCTGGGCTGTCGCTACGGTGATGTCCGTTATATTCTACAAATCCGGGATATGGGCTAAGAAGCTCATATCCCTCACCCCCGAGGCTGAAAAGGAAGAGATCGCCGAGGAGGAACTCGTGGACGAAATACTTGAAGAACATGTCGATATGACCCCTGACAAATAAAAGGAGGCTATATGAGAAACTGCGGAATACTAATGCACATTTCCAGCCTGCCGTCCCCGTATGGCATAGGAACATTCGGGGCGGAAGCTGAAAAATTCGCCGACTGGCTCAAGGAAGCCGGTCAGAAGTACTGGCAGGTGCTGCCGATAGGCCCCACCGGATACGGCGATTCCCCCTACCAGCCGTTTTCCTCCTTCGCGGGTAATCCACTGCTCATCGACCTTGACGAGCTTGTGGAGCACGGCTACCTCGCGAAGAAGTCCCTCGACAACTCCGACTACGGCGCCGACCCGTCCTACGTTGACTTCGACATCGTGAACCGCCACAAGACCGCCCTCCTGCGGGAGGCCTTCGCGGGGTTCACCGACGACGTGGGCTACACCTCGTTCGTCATCGAGGAGCAGGACTGGCTCGACGACTACGCGCTTTTCATGGCGCTGAAGGACAAATTCGGCGGCAGACCCTGGTCCGACTGGGACGACGACATCAAACTCCGCGAGCCGGAGGCAGTCAAGCGCTGGACCGAGGAGCTCAAGGACGACATCAAGTTCTACAAGTTCGTGCAGTATATCTTCTACCGCCAGTGGGACAGATTCCACCGCTACTGCAACAAGAACGGCATACAGCTCATCGGCGATATCCCGATATACGTCTCCCCGGACTGCGCGGACGTCTGGGCGCAGCCCGAGCTGTTCGAGCTTGATGAAAAGCGCGTTCCCAAGCGCGTTGCGGGAGTTCCGCCGGATTACTTCTCCGCCACCGGTCAGCTATGGGGGAACCCCCTCTACAACTGGGAGGAAATGCACAAGACCGGCTACAAGTGGTGGCTCAAGCGCATAGGCAAGTCAAAGGAGAACTTCGACATGCTGCGCATCGATCACTTCCGCGCCTTCGACACCTACTACGCTATCACCTACGGTCACAAGACCGCCGAAAACGGCACCTGGGAAAAGGGTCCCGGCATGGAGCTGTTCAACGCGATAAAGAACGACCTCGGCGACGTCAACATCATCGCGGAGGACCTAGGCGATATCTTCGACAGCGTGAAGGAGCTGCTGCGCGACACCGGATTTCCCGGAATGCGCGTGCTCCAGTTCGGGTTCAACCCGGATAACACCGATAACGACCACCTCCCGCACAACTACCCGAAAAACTGCTGCGCCTACACCGGCACTCACGATAACTCCACGATAATGCAGTGGTACCGCGAAGCCGACCCGAAGTCCCGGGCGATGGCGCGGAGGTACGTAAAGCCCCGGCTGTTCGAGCGGTTCAGCGCCGCCTGCGTGCGCGTCGTTTACGCCAGCCCGGCGAACCTCGCGATTATCCCCATGCAGGATATCCTCGGGCTTGGAGCCGACGCGCGCATGAACGTCCCCTCCACCGTCGGCGGGAACTGGAAATGGAGAATGCTCCCGGGCAGGCTCACCGCGTCCCGCGCAGAAAAGCTCCGCGGCCTTGCGGACACCTATTTCAGATAAACAGCTCCCCTCTGTGCAGAACAGAGGGCTGATTTGCGGAGGAAAAATGCAGATAAAAACCCAACGCCTGACCCTTGAACCTCTCGGAACGAAATTTCTGCTATCCACCCACGCCTACGCCTCCGACCCGGAGCTTACCAGGCTGATGGTGTTCCTGCCCACCGACGACCTAGCGGAAACGGAACGCTACCTCAAAAAGTGCGAAGCCGAAGCCGCAAAGGAACGTCCGCAGTTCTACGAGATGGCGGTGCTGCTGGACGGCAGGCACATCGGCTCGGTCAGCGCATACCTTGAGGAAAACGGCACGGCATGGGAGCTGGGCTGGATAATCTCCCGGGAGGCACACGGCTGCGGCTATGCCGCCGAGGCGGCGCGCGCCCTGATGGAATACTGCCTTGAAAACACCGGTATACGCCGCTTCATCGCGCACTGCGACAGCGAGAATTCCGCTTCACAGCGAGTAATGCACAAGCTGGGTCTGCGCTTTGCCGAGGAGCACTCCGGCAGAAAAAACCGCGGCTCCGACGAGGTGCGCAGCGAAATGATGTTTGAACGCGTGTTCTAAATACGCTCGGATTCTCTGTCTTCCACGCCGTGAACGATTATGAACCGTTTCTGATTATCAGTGATTAGGCTTCTTGATTTTATATACAAATCCGCATGCACCTGACGTTTGCATATATCAGATTGATATACAAGGCATTCAAAATTCAGATTATACTTTTTTTCCTCTACGTATTATAATATGCTAGGCGGCATTATGTGCCAGATCATGCACAAATAGTGTTACATATGTTGCGGAGGCGGTCAGTTATGAGCGGAAATGGCTTCCATGGTCAGATGTCGGATAAATTCCGGTCGGCGGTGTTCATAATTCTTTCCGGAGGATTCCAGGACGCCTACACCTATTGCTGCCGCGGCGGAGTTTTCGCCAACGCCCAGACCGGCAACATCGTTCTTATGTCCGCGGCGCTGTTTCGCGGCGACTGGGAGGCGGTAGTCAAATACCTCGTGCCGGTGCTGTCGTTCCTGCTGGGGATAGCGGTGGCCGAGCTGGTTCACGTACACTACCGCAAACAGGAGAAGATACACTGGCGGCAGATAGTCCTCATCGAGGAAATACTGCTGCTGTTCATCGTGGGATTCATTCCGGGGACGCTCGACCCGCTTGCCAACGCGCTCGTGTCGTTCGTGTGCGCGCTCCAGGTGCAGACTTTCCACAAGATACACGGTCAGCCCTACGCCAGCACGATGTGCATAGGCAACATGCGCAGCGGCATGGAATCCCTGGTGGCGTACTTCCGCAGCCGCGACCATGAGACCCTCGTAAAGTCGCTGACCTACTTCGGGGTCATCGTTGTGTTCGCCGCAGGAGCCGGAATCGGCAGCGTGCTTTCGCAGACGATTGGCCACGGAATAATCTGGGTGTGCTGCGGTCTGCTCTCGGTAAGCTTCTTCCTGATGTTCATTCACGAAAAGCAGGAGCAGTGATCCGCTCTTTGCAAAAAATTTTTTCCATTTCATTCTTAACGCAACGATCACCGCAGAAATGCGGATAATATATAAAGACACATAAAGAAAGGAGAAACTTTATGAGCAAAAAGAAACGCGCAGTATTCATCGTCGTATGGGTCGCGCTGATGGTCATAGTGCTTGTTGCGGCGCTCCTCGTGGGCGGCAGCGGCGAGTCCGAGTCCATCAAGGTGGTCATGCGCGACGCGGTGCTGCACGGAACGAATAAGGTCAGCCTTTTCGGTATCAAGGACGTCAACCCGGCGTATATCTCATCGCTGATAGTGTGCGGGGCGCTCCTTGTTTTCGCGGCTGTTATCCGGATATTCGTGATACCTAAGTTTAAAATGGTTCCTGGGAAGTTCCAGATGCTGCTCGAACAGCTCGTCACCTTCTTTGACAACCTCGCAAAGACCAGCAGCCCCCATAAGAACTCGTTCCTCGGGGCTTATGTGTTCGCAGCGGGCGTTTACATCTTCGTGGGGACCCTGTTCGAGCTGTTCGGCATTCAGGCGGCGACCACCGCAGGAGGTGCGATTTCCCTTCCGGCTCCGCTGTCTGACATCAACGCCGCTATCATGCTCGGCTGCCTGTCCTACCTCGTGATCCTCAGCGGAGGCATCGCGGGCGCGAAGATCAAGGGCGTCGGCAGGACCCTCAAGGAGTTCTCGCTGCCCATCTCAATGAGCTTCCGTCTTTTCGGCGCGCTGCTCAGCGGTCTGCTCGTCACCGAGCTGGTTTACTACAACATCAGCCTGAGCTTCGTTCTCCCGGTATTCGTGGGAATCATGTTCACGCTGCTGCACGCGCTTATTCAGGCGTACGTCCTGACTATGCTCACGGCAATGTTCTACGGCGAGGTTTCCGAACCTCCCGTCAAGGCGGTAAAAAAGCGCCTTTCCAAATCAACCAACAAATAAATTTTACTGAACAATGGAGGATACGATCATGAAGAGATCTGTTAAGAAATTAGTAGTTTGCGGAATCATTGCGCTGATGGTATGCGCACTTTGCAGCCTGGTGGCTTTCGCTGCCGCAGATAAGCCCGAGCCCGCTCCCCAGGACGGCACAAGCGTTTCCCAGGAAGCCGAGACGAACAGCGCCGCTGATTCCACCGGCAGCAAGGCTATCGCAGCAGGTATCTGCGTAGGTATCGCAGCATGCGGCGCCGGCATAGGCATGGGTCTTACCACTGCGAAGTCCTCTGAGGGTATCTCCCGCCAGCCCGAGGCTGCGGACAAGATCCGTACCAACATGATGCTTGGTCTGGTATTCATTGAGACCGCGATCATTTACGCCCTGGTAGTTGCAATCCTCATCATCTTCGTACTGTAAGGGGGTAATTTTATGGGAATCCCTCTGAATGTAGACTGGCAGCAGATCCTGCTGCATCTGTTCAACTTCATTATCCTTTTCGGCGGACTCTGGCTGCTGCTCTACAAGCCGGTGAAGAACTTCATGGCAAAGCGCGAGGCTTACTACAAGGATATGGAAAAGGCTGCCGCCGAGAAGCTCGCAGCCGCTGAAAACGAGCAGCAGAAGTACTCCGGACTTATCGGGAAGGCTCAGGACGAAGCCGCAGAGCTGAAGAAGAAGGCTATGGCGGACGCCGACGCCGCTGCGAAGGCTCACCTTGATGAAGCCGAGCAGGAGAAGCAGCGCATACTCGCCGACGCAAAGAGAGCCGCTATCGCCGAGAAGAACAAGGTACTTCAGGAAGCAAACGCGCAGATCGAGGAAATGGTATCCGCTGCTGTCGACAAGCTGCTCGTACCTGCCGGAAGCGCATACGACAGCTTTGACAGCGCTGAGTCCGACGATTCCGGAAAGGAGTAATGACTGATGACAGAACACGAGATCAGAAAAGTCGAGGTCGAAGCGTTCGTATACAGCCGTGAAACTCCCACGGACGAACAGCTCAAGAAGGTTCAGGACTTCCTCGAGAAGAAGTACAACGCCGCAGTAGCAGTCATTCCGAAGCAGGACGACAGCGTGCGCGACGGCTTCCGCATCGAGATAGGCACCTCCACCTACAAGTGGAACCTCGACCGCATATTCGACTGGAGCGCCGAGGGCCGCGCAAAGCAGCTCAAGCAGAGCATTTCCGAGGCTATCCGCGGCAAGCAGGACGTCCTGCCGATGATTCGCCAGGCGATAGAGGACTTCGAGCCTGTCCCGAAGGACGAGGAAGTCGGCACGGTGCTCACCGTCGGCGACGGAATCGCGACAATCAGCGGACTTGAGGACGCCGAGTACGGCGAGATACTGCTGTTCGAATGCGGTATCAAGGGCATGATTCTCGACCTCAAGGAGGACGAGATAGGCTGCGTAATCTTCGGCGACGAGAGCGAGATAACCGAGGGCAGCATGGTGCGCCGCACCAAGAAGGTCGCTGGCATACCGGTCGGCGAGGCGTTCATGGGACGCGTCATCAACGCACTGGGCGAGCCGGTCGACGGCAAGGGCCCGATAACCCAGGAGGACTACTACCCGATAGAGAACCCCGCCCCCGGCATCATCGACCGCCAGCCGGTCAACCGACCGATGGAGACCGGTCTGCTGTCGATAGACTCCATGTTCCCGATAGGCAGAGGTCAGCGTGAGCTGATAATCGGCGACCGCCAGACCGGCAAGACCGCTATCGCACTGGACACTATCCTCAACCAGAAGGGCAAGGGAGTAGTCTGCATTTACGTTGCTATCGGTCAGAAGGCGTCCTCCGTGGCGCAGCTCGCCGAGAACCTCCGCAAGCACGGCGCGATGGATTACACGATAATCGTAAACGCAACCGCCAGCGACTCCGCAACGCTTCAGTACATCGCACCCTACTCCGGCTGCGCAATGGGCGAGTTCTTCATGAACCACGGCAAGGACGTCCTGATAGTTTACGACGACCTTTCCAAGCACGCGGTAGCCTACCGTACGCTGAGCCTCCTGCTGGAGCGCTCCCCGGGACGTGAGGCGTACCCCGGCGACGTATTCTATCTGCATTCACGTCTGCTGGAGCGTTCCGCGCACCTCTCCGACGCGCTCGGCGGCGGCAGCATGACCGCCCTCCCGATAGTCGAGACCCAGGCGGGCGACGTTTCCGCGTATATCCCTACAAATATAATCTCCATCACAGATGGTCAGATATTCCTTGAGAGCGACCTGTTCCACTCCGGTCAGCGCCCGGCTGTAAACGTCGGACTGTCGGTATCCCGTGTGGGCGGCGCGGCTCAGACAAAGGCAATGAAGAAGGCGACCGGCGCTATCCGTCTCGACCTCGCACAGTACCGCGAGATGGAAGTTTTCATGCAGTTCTCCAGCGACCTGGACGAGGCTACCAAGAAGCAGCTCCGCTACGGTCAGGGTCTGATGAGACTGCTCCGCCAGAAGCAGTACAACCCCTACAAGCAGCACGAGCAGGTAATCCTGCTGACCGCCGCTATGGGTCACATCTTCCAGGACGTCCCGGTGGACAAAATTCCGCAGTTCAGCCGCGGTCTGCTGGATTCCGCAGCTTCGGAGATCCCCGACCTCTGCGAGAAGATAGACCGCACCGGAGAGACCTCCGAGGAGGAGAGAGAGTCCCTGCTCGGCTTCGCAAAGCGCTTTCTGGAGCGTAACGGCGGTTAAGGCGGTGCGCTATGGCTAACACGAAAGAGATTAAGGACCGCATTAAAAGCGTCCGGGATACTCAGAAGATAACCAATGCGATGTACCTGATAGCCTCAACGAAAATGCGCAAGGCAAAGTCGGAGCTGGACCACACCCGCCCCTACTTCGAGGCGATAAAGGGCGAGATAAAGCGTATCTTCCGTACCTCTAAGAAGGACGCGGAGAGCCGCTGGTTCTATCCCGAGGACGGCGGCCACGCGCTGACGGATCCGTACGCCTGCCTGGTAGTTACCGCAGACAAGGGACTTGCCGGAATGTACAACCAGAACGTTATACGCGAGGCTGAGAAGCTGCTGAAGGAACACCCCGCCACGAAGCTTTTCGTAGTCGGCGAGTACGGACGGCAGTACTTCGCGCACCACGGCATACCGGTGGAGCGGAGCTTCCTCTACACGGCGCAGAATCCTACGATGCACCGCGCCCGTGAGATAACCGATATCCTGCTCGACATGTTCGAGCGCGACGAGGTATGCAAGATATTCGTGGTCTACACGGATATCCGCAACGGAATGTTCGAGGAGGCAAAGACCGAACGTCTGCTGCCGTTCCACAGAAAGGTATTCGCGGACAACACCACCGAGAAGGCGGTAGCAAGACCGTTCGAGTTCACTCCGTCGATAACCGCGGTGCTGGAAACGCTGGTTCCGAGCTATGTTTCGGGATACATCTACAGTGCGCTGGTCGACAGCTTCTGCGCCGAGCAGAACGCGCGAATGACCGCGATGAACTCCGCCAACCAGAACGCGGAGAAGCTGCTGGGCGAGCTGTCCGTGCAGTACAACCGCTCAAGACAGGCTGCGATAACGCAGGAGATAACCGAGATATCCTCCGGCGCAAAGGCGCAGAAGAGGAAGCTGGCAAAGAAGAAAAGTGAGGAGGCGTGCGGACATTGAACACAGGTAAGATAACACAGATATCCGGACCAGTTATAGACTGCAGGTTCGCTCCGGGCGAACTGCCTAAGATAAAAGAAGCGCTGACCGTCAACGTAAGGGGCGCACAGCGCGTTATGGAAGTCGCACAGCATACGGGAAAGGACAGAGTCCGCTGCATACTGCTGGGCGCAAGCGAGAACCTCGCAAGAGGCATGGAGGTCACAGCCACCGGAAGGGCGATAAGCGTGCCGGTCGGCGACCGTACTTTAGGGCGCATGTTCAACGTACTCGGCGAGACGATAGACGGCGAGGGCGACCTTTCCGACGGCGAGCGCTGGGAAATACACCGCAAGGCTCCGGGATTCGAGGAGCAGCAGCCGGTGGCTCAGGTGCTCGAGACCGGTATCAAGGTAATAGATCTGCTGGAGCCGTACCCCAAGGGCGGTAAGATAGGTCTGTTCGGCGGCGCGGGCGTCGGCAAGACGGTGCTTATTCAGGAGCTTATCCACAACGTTGCGATGGAGCACGGCGGTTACTCGGTATTCACCGGCGTCGGCGAGCGCAGCCGTGAGGGTAACGACCTCTGGAACGAAATGCGCGAGAGCGGAGTTTCCGACAAGACCGCGCTGGTATTCGGTCAGATGAACGAGTCCCCGGGCGTGCGTATGCGCGTGGCTCTGTCGGGACTTACGATGGCGGAGTACTTCCGCGACGTGCAGCATAAGGACGTGCTGCTGTTCATCGACAACATTTTCCGTTTCGTACAGGCAGGCTCCGAGGTATCCACGCTGCTGGGCAGAATGCCTTCCGCGGTAGGCTATCAGCCGACCCTTTCCGAGGAAATGGGCGCTCTCCAGGAGCGTATCACCTCCACAAGGAGCGGTTCTGTTACCTCCGTACAGGCGGTATACGTTCCGGCGGACGACCTTACCGACCCGGCTCCGGCGACGACGTTCACACATCTGGACGCCACCACGGTACTGAGCCGTAAGATAGCCGAGCAGGGTATCTACCCGGCGGTCGACCCGCTTGCCTCCACATCTAGAATCCTCGAGGCCGATATAGTCGGCACCGACCACTATGAGACCGCGAGAACGGTTCAGGAGATACTCCAGAAGTACAACGAACTTCAGGATATCATCGCGATACTGGGTATGGACGAGCTTTCCGACGAGGATAAGCAGGTAGTCACCAGAGCGAGAAAGATACAGCGTTTCCTGGCACAGCCGACGCACGTTGCGGAGAAGTTCACGGGCATCCCGGGAATCTACGTTCCGCTGACGGAGACGATAAAGGGCTTCCAGGCGATAATCTCCGGCGACATGGATAAGTACCCGGAGACCGCGTTCTACAATGTCGGCACCATCGACGATGTGGTAGAAAAGGCTGCAAAGCTGTAAGGGGTGCGGCATGAACACATTCAAGACGCATATACTGGCGGCTTCCAACACGTTCTACGAGGGCGAGTGCGAGTCGCTGATAGTTCCGACTGCCGACGGGCAGTACGGCATACTTGCTGGTCACTGCGACATAATCAGCGCGGTGGTGCCCGGCAAGATGACCTACAGGATACCCGGCGGTGAAAACCAGATAGCGGCGGTATCCGGCGGGCTTGTGAAGGTCGAGGACGGCGAGGTGCTGGTACTGGTAGATTCAGCGGAGCGCCCCGAGGAGATCGACGCCAACCGTGCGCGGGAAGCAGCGGCGGCGGCTAAGGAGGCTATGCTCCAGAAACGGAGCATACGCGAGTTCCACGCGGCGCAGATGACCCTTGCAAGGGCAACAGTCCGGCTGAAGGTCAAGAGCGTTAACCAACAGCCATGAATTCAGTTTGGAATCATGGCGGCAGCTTCGGCGGTTAAAACGAATTATGGGCAGGCGGAGAGCCTGCCTTTTTTTGCGATAAACTATAATTTAGCGGCGAATGTTCCTCTTACTGCAATCCAAAATCGGGAGTCAAGGGGGACGCGTCCCCCTTGCGAGTCGAGGGCAGCGCCCTCGTCGCCGTCAGGCGAAACCTCCGCACGGAGTGCGGCTACTCTGCGCGCCGGCGCGCAGTAACTTCGCGCGGAAGCGCGGCTAAAAGCAAAAAAGCGCTAAAGGGGTGTGGGGGAAAACAAGAGTTTTCCCCCACAAGCAACACGTCGTCTTTATTAAGCCTTTCCTCCGAAACAGTCCGGTGGACTGTTTCGGAACCATTTTACACAGCTAAATTCTAGTTTGTGCGGAAAACTTCACTTCCGCTACTTCAGAATCATTCGTTCCAGCTCTCTGCCTGCGGCGCTCATGGACTGGCTCTTCCGCTTGAGCAGGCAGATTTTCCGCGTCGGTACGCTCTCCTTGAGGTCGAGCAGTATCAGCCCGTCTGTGGGGTAGCACTCAAGGAACTGCGCCGGCACAAATCCTATCCCGAGATTGTTACGCACCATCGGAAGTATCAGGTCGGCTGTGGCCGCCTCGATATCCGGCGAGAGCGTACAGCCGTTCTTCCGGAACCACTCGGAATATATCTCGTAGGTCTTGGTCTGCTTGAACAGCGATATCATCGGATACTTCGTAAGCTCCGACAGGCTGACCTGCCTCCCTGCAAGCTCCGGGAATGCCGCTCCGCACACCGGTATCTCCCGTATCTCGCATATCTCCTTTGAAACGATGAGGTCGGTGTCCTCCGTGGGAGTCGTCACAACGCCGAGGTCTACAAGCCCGTGCTTCAGCGCGGATATCGCCTGCGGAGTCGAGTGGTTGAATACACGTATGCGCACGCCCGGGTACTTCTGCCGGAAATTCTTCAGCACCGGAAGCAGGTAGCACCTAAGCGCGATCTCGCTCGCACCTATCGTTACCACGCCCTTCGCCAGCGTCCGCTCAAGGCACAGCTCCTCCTCGCCGTACTGTATCTGCTCCACCGCCGCCGCTACGTGGGAGTACAGCTTCTCGCCCTCCGGGGTAAGCTCAACGCCCTTGCGCGACCTCACGAACAGCGTGCAGTTCAGCTCGCTCTCGAGGTTCTTTATGGTGCGGGAGATGTTCGGCTGATTGTTCATCAGCGCTTCCGCCGCCTGGGATATGCTCCCGTATTTCGCCACGTAGTAAAATATCCGGTAATATTCAAAGCTTATATACATGTCTTTTCTCCATATGTTATTATAGTTCCATATGTTTATTATATATTATCCGGAACCTTCTGTCAAGTAATGCGGCTGAAAAAATAATGAATATCCTGCGGGAACAAAAAAACGGACAGTTCCTCTTCCCTGCCCGTCATTTGAAAGAACCCGCCGAAGGCGGCACCGAAATTCCGAATTAAAACCGGGCAGGTTCATCGCCTGCCCGGTAATTTTATGCCTTGGGGAGCTTCTTGCGGATATCCTGTAAACGCTCCAGTGCGGCGTTGAGCGTCGCGTCCTGCTTTGCGAAGTGCAGTCTGATGTAGCGGTTTTCCGGCTCGCGGAAGAAACTGGAGCCGGGCACCGCGCCTACTCCTACGTGCTCCGCAAGCGCTTCGCAGAGCCTGAGGTCGCTTTCGTAGCCGAACTCGGATACGTCCACCATGACGTAATACGCGCCCTGCGGAACGTTGTGCTGAATCCCTATCCTGTCCAGACCGTCAAGGAACAGCTTGCGCATGTGCGTATACTTATCCTGGAGCCACTTGTAGTAGTCGTCGCCGAATTTCAGACCGACCACCGCCGCCTCCTGGAGCGGAGCCGCCGCGCCTACAGTCAGGAAGTCGTGAACCTTCTTCACGCGGTCGGTGATCTCCGGAGGAGCAATAACGTAACCCAGGCGCCAGCCGGTGATGGAGTAGGTCTTGGAAAGCGAAGAACAGCATATCGTGCGCTTTCTCATGCCCGGGAGGGTCGAGAAATAAACGTGCCTGTTCGGCGCATAGAGAATATGCTCGTAAACCTCGTCGGTGATAACATAGGCATCGTACTTCTCTGCGAGGTCGGCGATTATCTGGAGCTCCTCACGGGTGAACACCTTGCCGCAGGGATTGGAGGGATTGCAGAGTATCAGCGCCTTGGGGTGCTGCCTGAACGCCGCTTCCAGCACGTCTGCGTCGAAGCTGTACTCCGGCGGAACAAGCGGAACGTAGATAGGCTCGGCGCCGGAAAGGATAGCGTCCGCGCCGTAGTTCTCATAGAACGGCGAGAATACGATGACCTTATCGCCCGGGTTGGTAACGGACAGCATAGCCGCCATCATCGCCTCAGTGGAGCCGCAGGTAACTACTATCTCGGAGTTCGGGTCGATGTCATAGCCCATGAAGTGCTTCTGCTTTGCGGCTACCGCGTCGCGGAAGTTCTGGGACCCCCAGGTCGTAGCGTACTGGTGGAAATCCTCCTTAGTGACCTGCGCCAGGCGCTCGAGTATCTCCTTCGGAGGCTCGAAATCCGGGAAGCCCTGGGAGAGATTCACCGCGCCGTACTGGTTGGATATTCTCGTCATGCGGCGAATCACTGAATCAGTGAATCCCGCTGTTCTTAATGAAAGATCTGTCATGTTGTTCCCCTTATTTAAGATAAGAAATGTGGTCGTTCAGAATGTGCTTCGGGTCGAATGCGGTCTTGATGGAGCGCATGAGATCGAGGTTCTCCGGAGCGGTCGCGCCGAGGAAGTACGGGCGCTTCGCAACGCCGATGCCGTGCTCTCCGGAGGTGAGCCCTCCCAGGGAGTACGCGTAGTTGTAAACAGTGGTCATGTTCTTGTGGAGGTCGTGCTCCCACTCAGCGTCGGAGCGCTTTCCGCGAACCATGCACAGGTGTACGTTTCCGTCGCCTGCGTGCCCGAATGCGACCATCTGCATGCCGGACTTCTTCTCGGTCTCGTGGACGAACTTGATGAAGTCAGCGGTGCGGTTTATCGGCACTACGAGGTCAACAGGCTCCTGCTCGCTGACCGCCTCCACAGCCTTGACGAGACAGCCGCGCACCTTCCAGATGTTCGCCGCGGCCTCCGGGTCGTCGAGGGTGATGTAATCCAGCGCGCCCGCCTTCAGCGCTACTTCGCGGACTCTTGAAGCGCTGTCGGTCACTGAATTTTCGGTGCCGTCGAATGTCAGTATAATGTACGCACCAGCCTCGGGGACCGGAAATTTCAGCCCGGTGAACTTTTCGCCGAGCTCCACGACGGTGCGCTCGGTGAACTCTATCGCGGTGGGGTTCGCGTTGGCGCGGATAATGCTCAGAACGCCGGAGATACCGGTGGAAAGATCCGGGAACGGAACAACCACAGAAAGCGATTTCTCAGGCTTGGGAACAAGCTTCAGAATGCACTTCGTGATGACCGCCAGAGTGCCCTCCGAGCCGATGACGATATGCTTGAGTGAAAGTCCGCTTGCGTCCTTGACGTTCTTGGTGCCTGCGGTGACTATTCTGCCGTCAGCGAGCACAAGCTCCAGACCGCGGACGTAATCGCGGGTTACGCCGTACTTTACGGCTCTCATGCCGCCGGCGTTAGTGGATATGTTGCCGCCGATGGTAGCGGTCTTTTCGCCCGGGTCGGGGGGATAGAACAGTCCCCTGGATTCAACCAGCTTCTGAAAATCCTGGAGCACAACGCCAGGCTCCACGACTGCGGTGAAGGTGTCCTCGTCTATTTCAAGGACGCGGTTCATCAGCGAGAAATCAAGGATTATGCCCTCGCCATGGGGAACGGTCGAGCCGACAAGGTTGGTTCCCGCGCCGCGGGGAGTTACGGGAAGCCCGCGGTCGTTCGCGAACTTCATCACCGCGCTGACCTCCTCGGTGGACTTCGGGAACACCAGCGCCGCGGCGGTCCCCTTTAATCTGCCGAGTGTGTCGGAAAAGTACTTGTCCTCAATATTGCCGAGTTTTACTCTCTCAGGGTCGGAAATTATTTTCAGAAGGTCATGCATTGTTATCTCCCTTTCTAAAACGGAACCGCACATATTCTGCGCGGTTCCAGTGCTAGGGCAATACCGCACAAAGATTGTGCGTGTATTGCGCAGTCAGATTTTTCGTCAGATTGTACAATTCGTCCTAGCAAGGCTGACGCCTTGCTAGGACGAATTGTGCAAGATGACGGAAAAGATGCAAGCAAGACACGTGCAAAATCCAATAAATGGTCTTTGTGCGGTGTTGCCATAGGTTTTCAGTTATTATCAGCCGAGAGTCCATGCGGGAACGAAGAATCCCTTGAACTCGTTGTTGTAGATGTCGATGGTATCCTGAGTCTGGTAAGCTTCAACGATGCGCTTGTAAACAGGGTTCTCAGCGTCCTCGGAACGTACGGCGATCAGGCAGTAGTAGCTGTTGTCTGCGTACTCGCTCTCCTTGTAGATGGCGTCGTCTGCGGTAAGGCCGCTGTCGAGGGCGTAGTTGCCGTTGATGACTGCGAGGTCAACGTCCTGGATAACGGAGTAAACGAGGTTTGCGTCTACCTCGACGAACTCTACCGGTACTGCGTAGTCGGTGATGTCGCTGATCTCGGGGGAAGCGCCAGCGTCAGCGTTGATGGTGAAGAAGCCTGCGCTCTCGAGGAGCTTCAGCGCTCTGCCTTCGTTGGTAACGTCGTTCGGAACTGCGATCTTGAGGGTCTCGGTGGAAGCCAGGGCGCTTTCGATGGTGAGATCCTTAGCGGTGTAGATGTTCATTGCTACGATGTAGGTATCGCCGATGGCGGTCAGGTCGTAGCCGTTGGAAGCTGTATCATTGTTGAAGTAAGCGTGGTGCTGGAACGCGTTCATGTCGATCTCGCCGCTGTTGAGCGCGTTGTTCGGAATGTTGAAGCTTGTGAACTGCTCATACTCAAGGTTGATTCCCTCGGGAGCGAGCTTCTCCTTGATGGGGTTCCAGATGTCCTCGTATACGTTGCCGGTGAGACCGATCTTTACGGTCACGGGGTTCTCCGGGGAGTACGCGGTCTCTGCGTCAGCGGCGCTGTCTGCGTTATCGGAATTCTCAGCGGTTGCTGCGGAGGAATCAGCGGAGCTGTCAGCCGCGGAGGAAGAGCCGGAGGAAGTGTTGCCGCTGCAAGCGGTCAGGGATACTGCTGCAAGAACTGCTGCGAGGGAAAATGCGAATTTATTTCTGATAGACATGGTGTTTGTTCTCCTTTGAACTTGATTTGTTTAGTTGTATTATCCGGTGTTGTTTTATTTGGGAACCTCTAAAAACCGGTGTGAAAAGCAAAAATGGGCAGGGTGTGCCAGATTCTAGGAAAGCCGACGAAGTAAGGCTGTATGCCTTACAAGGAGGTTTGACGACGAAGATGGTGCACACTGCCCATTTTCGCTCGCATGAGGTTTTTAGAGGTGACCATTTGTCTTACCGGTTTATTTCTCTGTTTTCTTTGCGATGATGTTGCCGATTATCTGGATAACCTGGACGATGAGCACCAGAACGATAACTGCGGCAACGATAATGTCGTAGTAGTTACGCTGAACGCCCTGAACGTACGCGAAGTTTCCGAGGCCGCCAGCGCCGACTGCGCCAGCCATCGCGGTGAGCCCGACGAGGTTTATCAGGGTGATCGTAATACCGCGGGAAAGAGCCGGAATGCTCTCGCGGATGTACACTCTGAAAATGATCCCGAGCTTGGAGCAGCCCATCGACTGCGCCGCCTCGATAAGACCGGGGTTTACTCCGGCGAGCGCCGCCTCAGCCTGGCGGGAGAAGAACGGAACAGTTCCGACGATGAGCGGGAAAATCGAACCGGCAACTCCGATGGAGGTACCGCTGATGATACGCGTCAGCGGGATAAGCAGGAACAGCAGGATAATGAACGGAACCGAGCGCAGGAGGTTGATAATGATGTCCAGCACGCGGTAAACCACTGCGTTTTCAAGCAGTCCGCCCTTTTTCGTCACGGTAAGCAGGATTCCCAGCGCCATTCCGATAACGAGAATGTACAGCGCGGAAATGCCGGTCATCGCGAGGGTCTCCAGGGTAGCGTTCCACAGGGCGGGAAGCTTCGGTATAACGTTCGGCATAATGCTTTCAAAGAACTCACGCACTGAGGATCACCTCCACTCCGACATTGATATCGCACAGGTACTTGACTGCGGCGCGGATATCGTCCTCGTTTCCGTCGGCGATGACTACAAGCCCGCCTATCGGGTTGTCGCCGATGATCTCTATGCTTCCGAACACGATGTTCAGGTCAATGTTGAACCTGCGGGAGATGGTGGACACAAGCGCTTCGCAGGCGCTTCTCTCGAGGTACTTGAACCGGAGTATCTTCTGACCCGGCTTGAGCTGCACCAGCGGGGATTTCTCCTCGATGAGGGTGTTTATTCCGCTCAGGCAGGAGGTCGTATCCACGAAGGAGCGCGTCACGGGCTGCTGCGGGTTCGCGAATATCTCGAACACGTCGCCCTGCTCGACTACCCTGCCGTTTTCCATTACGGCGGTGCGGTCGCATATCTCCTTGACTACGTTCATCTGGTGAGTGATCAGCACGATGGTAAGCCCCAGCTTTGCGTTGAGGGACTTCAGCAGCTTCAGTATCGCCTCGGTGGTCTGCGGGTCTAGAGCCGACGTTGCCTCGTCGCACAGGAGTATCTCCGGGTCGCTTGCGAGCGCCCTTGCGATAGCCGCGCGCTGCTTCTGACCGCCGGAAAGCTCCGAGGGGTACGCGCCCGCCTTATCCGCGATACCTACCAGCTTGAGCAGCTCCAGCGCCTTTTTCCTGCGCTCCGCTGCGGAAAGCCCGTTGTAGCGTATCGGGAATATTACGTTCTGCAGCACTGTCCGCGAAGCGAACAGGTTGAAGTGCTGGAATATCATTCCTATTTTCTTGCGCTGCCTGCGGAGTTCCGCGCCGCGCAGGGCGGTAATGTCCTTGTCGTTTATAAAGACCCTTCCGCTGTCCGGGCGCTCAAGCAGGTTGATACAGCGCACCAGCGTGGATTTTCCCGCGCCGGAGAAGCCGATTATGCCGAATATCTCGCCCTTTTTTATCTCAAGGCTCACATCGTCCGCGGCGTTGAATTTTTTGCCGGCGTTGACGTAGGTCTTGGTAATGTGCTCCAGACGTATCATGCTTTGCTCTCACCTCATTGTGACGTTTTTAGTTCTCCCTGTGGTTTTGGGGGAAGGCAGCACTGCATGACCGTTCAATTCAGTCCTGCGGTGCCGCCGTACGCATTCGTCCGAAGCGGAAATTCCTGCGGAGCAGCTTTGTAAATATAGCGTTCATGATTTCCGCCTCCTCTTTTGCCTATCCTTCCGATAGGCTTTATGTGATGATTATATCAGACAATGCCCACTTTGTCAATAGGTTTTGATGAATTCTTATATATTTTATAGGTTTTGTCCTCTGTGAACAGTTTTCCAAAAAAGAATTTGTTGTTATTGCACAAAAAATCGGAGCCCACATCGTGAACTCCGATTCGTGATTTTTACTCAGCGCCCTGGCTTCCCGGCTAAGAAAGCAGTATCTCCTGCTCCTTCGCGATGTTCCCGCGCAGGGTGTAAACGCACCTGAGCCGTATCCCGTCCTGCTCCGGAACGGCGGTCTTTTCGCAGGAATACACCTCCTGCCCTGCATAGAAGTTCTCCTCGAACGCCGCCTGCTGCCTCGACAGCTCCGCCAGGCAGTCGTCAGCGGAGCGCGTAACGTTCCTGCTGACGTACCCGGTGAACCGTCCGGTTCTGATCTTCAGAGGGGTCTCCTTCCCGAACAGCCTTACGGCCTCGGTCTCCTCGGAGTACACCGAATCCTCCATCGCCGCCCCGCCGAAAAACAGCGGGTACTCGTCGTCGCCATAGACCAGCCACCTGTACTCCGCCGTCTCCCCCTCCGGAAGCCGCAGCGTTTCCTTGTAAGGCACGAAAAACTCCCGGGTCTCGGTGTACTCCCCTATGATCTCGGCGCTGGCGTGCTTGAGGATAACGTTTCCGGCGGCGTCGGCGACTGTCCCGCTGACCAGCAGACCTCCCTCGGGGACGCCGCTTCCGATATCGGCGACGAGCACTCCGTCCCGCACGACGTGCGACACCACCGCCGCCGCCCGGGAAGCCACCAGATTGCATGGAGCGTCCAAATCAAGCATTTCCGGCGCGGGAGTTCCCATCTCCACCGCCGCCTCTAACCGGAAACCAACGCAGGTGACGTCCACCCAGGCTGCCTCGGGTATCTCAAGGAGTATCCGGCGCTCTGCGGCGGTGGTGCTGTTCTCCAGGCGGCGCGCGGTGCTTCCCTCGGTCAGTCCGCACTCCCCGAGTATCGACATTATCTGCGAGCGCTGAGCCGCCGTCACCGTCCCGGAGCTCACTATCTCGATATCCTGAATGCGGCTCCCGCTGAGCGCCGTCAGCATCACGAACGCCAGGAACCCCACGTACAGCCCCGCCCGGCGGCTGTACCTCAGCGCCGTGAAGTACAGCCCACGGCGCTTCCCTGCACGGATACGCAGACCGCAGCGGCGCGCTGTCCGGGCGGTCTCCCAGTAGTCCGCCGGGGAGACCGTGCCGCTTATCGTCCCGTCGCCGAATCTTACCCGGCGCAGCTCCACGCCGCGGCTGATAAGCTCGGTCGCGAACCGCTCCGGGAACGCCCCGTACCCGCTGAATTCCACGCTGCCGAACCGCAATCCCCTCTGTTTTTCCTCCATGTTCACACCTCACAGACTGAGGAAGCTCACCGCTTCGATACTCCCGGTGACGCGTACTCCGTAGGCTCCGCCGCTCTCGAGGGTCAGCCCGGTGCCCTGAACCCTCATCAGGCGTTCCTCGCCGGCGCAGCGAATTTTCAGCACGATCTCGCCGGAGACCTCCCGGCTGTCGGTGCAGCTTATCACCCCGGCGCAGTTCTCTGCGATAAGTTCCGCGCAGTCCCGCAGAGTCACCGTCGTGTGCTGGTACGGAGCCTCCCCGAGCGCTGTCAGCGCCTCTTTAAGTCCCATATGCGTTCCCTCCTGCATGTCCTGTTCTTCTGTAAATACTATGCGGAGAGACTCTGTGTTATGTGCGCTGTTTTTTCACCATTGTGCAGTATACCACATTTTTAATATTCGCGTGATTTAAGTAAAAAAATTTTAAAAAAAGCTAAAGATTAGTTAAACTCTGTCGATAATACATATAATAAACTGGAAATGTATATTGTACAATTCCAGGAATTCACAGACATGTGATGCGTTGAAAGGAAGGTATCATCAAAAGTGAAAAGGTCAATGAGGATCGGAACAAAGATCACTGTTATTTCCTGCCTGGTTGCCGTAATTGCGGCAATAATGCTGGCTGTTGTGACGACTGTAGTGTTTATGTCGTTCGTGGGAGCGCTCCAGGAAAAAGAGACAAATACCGGCGTAAACGTGATCTCTTCTGAAATCAGGAGCGATATCGAAGAAATGGGCGACGTAGCCGAACTTCTCATCGCAAGTTCATGGGGACAGATAAACAATTCGGACTACGACAATACCTGGGCGTCCAACAAGCCCTCTGAAGCAAGCTTCGCAGCGTACATAAACGGTGATCAGGCAGTCTGGAGCACCGAAAACTTCCCGCTCAGCGACGACGCAATCGCACGGGTAAAGGCAGGCGGAATGAAGGGCGTAATGGCGGACGGCGACAAGCTGTACTCCGTATACTGCCGCCCGGTGGAGAACGGCGCTCTGGTAGTCGGCACCGACCTCAACGACCTCACTTACGTTGACGACGTAAAGGAAAAAACCCGTGCGGAGCTTACCTTATTCTGCGGCGACACCCGTTATAACACCACTCTCATGAACAGCTCCGGAGTACGCAACACAGGCACCAAGATGGACGGCGGCATCTGGAACATGGTTCAGAACAGCGGCACATATATCGGTAAAACGGCGATAAACGGTCAGAACTACTACGTTAACTACACTCCCATGACTGATTTTAACGGTCAGGTTGTCGGCGCGTACTTCGCGGGTTACTCCACTGCGGAGGCTGACGCGGAGCTTTTCAAAGCCATTATTATTTCTGCGGCAGTTCTCATCGCGGTATGCGTGGGCGCGGGATTCCTGCTGTTCGCGGTAATGAACAGGCTTGTACGTAAGCCAGTTTCGGAGGTCGTGAAGATATGCGGTCAGCTCAGCGCCGGCGAACTGAATGCGCCTGATTCCGAATTCAGCTTCAACGCCGACGAAATGGGCGACATCGCCGAGAAGATCACCGAAGCAAAGCATACCCTGCACACCTACGTTGACGACATCTCCCACGTGCTTTCCGGCATGGGAACCGGCGATTTCTCCTCGCAGCCCTCCGTGAAATACATTGGCAGCTTCGAGGAGATCAACCGCTCGTTCCGCAGCATAAAGGATACCCTCAGCGGCATAATCGGCAACATGAATTCCTCCGCGAACGATGTAATGGCGGGCGCGCAGCAGATGGCTGACGGCTCACAGCTCCTCGCGGAAGGCACGACCCGCCAGGCTACCGCAGTCGACGAGCTGTCCTCCACGATCGCGGAGATCTCCGGCAATATCAACAAGACCGCCGAGAACTCCAACAAGGCAAGCGATATCTCCAACGACTGCGCCGAGCAGATGATACGCCAGGGCGGCGAGATGGAGCGCATGCTCGAAGCAATGAATCAGATCGAAAAGCAGTCCGAAGCTATATCCGAGGTCATAAAGTCCATCGAGGACATCGCATTCCAGACGAACATACTCGCGCTGAACGCCGCGATAGAAGCTGCCCGCGCAGGAGAAGCCGGAAAGGGCTTCGCGGTAGTCGCGGACGAGGTACGCAACCTTGCTTCCAAGTCGGCTGAATCCGCGAACAGCACACGCGAGCTGATTTCCTCCACGATCGACGCGGTACAGAACGGCTCCGGCATTGCAAAGCAGACCGCCGAGACCCTCCAGCAGGTCACCGGGCTTTCCCAGGAGAGCGCGAAGCTGGTTGCGGAGATATCCTCCGCGGCAGACGAGCAGGCGAAGGCAGTTCAGCAGGTAACTGCGGGTATCGAGCAGATCTCCCAGGTAATTGCAACGAACTCCGCGACCGCCGAGGAATCCGCCGCCTCCTGCGAGGAGCTTTCCGCTCAGTCAAGACTGCTTCAGGAGCAGGTCGGCAAGCTCAGGGTTTAATCACACGAAAATCCCCCGGATCGCCTCCGGGGGATTATTGTATTATCAGGGTGTCAGGAAGCCGTCATATTCTGGATTTCCGCGCTTTGGAACCGCGCCGAAAACGAGAAGTACTGCAGCACAAATAGCAGGCTGAACGCCTGCCGATAAGGCGCGCGCCATTAAATCAGTCCGCGAAGCGGACACCATAATTCCGAATTCCGCATTCCGAATTCCGAATTAAATTTTAGTGCTGCTCTGCGTCCGCTGTTTTTCGCTTCTCGCCGAGGGGGTAAACCGCGTTTCCGTCCTCGTCGTAAACGGGGTTGAATTCGCCCGTGATGTAAGCCGAAATGATATTGCAGGCTACGTGACGGCTGTACTCGCTGTTTTCCATGCACACTCCGAACGCTATCTCCGGGTTGTCAGCGGGGTAAAATCCCACGATGGTGGAGTTGAACTTCGTCATTGCGATGACTTCCGGCGTGCCTGTTTTCGTGCAGACGTTCTCCTTGCCGATACCCTTGAAGTCGTAGATGTTGTACCAGCCGCCCTCCATCAGGAAGTTCGCGTTTTCACTTACGCGCTTCATTCCGGCGTGCACCTCCGCGAATACGTCCTCCATGCCCTCGGAGAAATCCGCCATCACCTCGGGCTTTATCTCCTCGATTAGCTTGGTGTAGTCGTAGTTGTAGACAGCCTTCACGATGTGCGGGCGGTACCTTACGCCCTTGTTCGCGATGGTCATTGCCTGGGTCGCTAGGTGCAGCGGAGTCAGCAGGGTCTCCGACTGACCGATGCCCGCCTGGATCGTATCCGACGCGTTCCACTCGATACCCAGCTTGTCGAACAGCTCCGGGGAGGTCATTCTGCCGGTGGACATCGGCAGCTCAAAGCCGAGGTCGGTGCCTACGCCGAATTTATTCGCCCAGTACGCCAGCCGGTCTATTCCCATGCGGCGCGCGGTCTCATAGAAGAAAATGTTGCAGGAGTGCTTAAGTCCGAACTGCACCGTGATGGAGCCGTGAACTCCGGTACAGCCCGGGGTGTAGCTCGGCGCGTAGTACATATACCGCCCCGTGCAGTTGATAGTGCTGGAGGCATCGATAACACCCTCCGCAAGACCCGCCGTCGCGGTGATGGTCTTGAATGTGGAGCCGGGACGGTACTCGCCGTTTATCGCGCGGTTCAGCAGCGGGGAGTTCTCAGCGTTCAGAACGGACGCGTAGTCCTCGACGAGCTGGTTTATATCGTAGCTCGGGAGCGTCGCCATCGCCAGCACCGAGCCGTCCCTGACGTCCAGCACGACTGCGGAGCCTACCTCGGTATCCTTGCCTCGGAGGTTCGCGTCCATCGCCGTGGTGTAGTACGGGGAGTGCAGGAAATCCATGTGGTACTGCACTATCCGCTCCACCATGTTCTGGAAGTTCGAGTCTATCGTCAGCATTACGGACTTCCCCGCCTGCGGCTCCCTGGTTATCTCGTCGGAGATCATCATGCCGTCGGAGTTACGCGTTATCTCGCGGGTGCCGCGCTCGCCGCGCAGCGTGGATTCCAGCGCAAGCTCGATACCCGATGTGCCGATGATGTCGTCCAGCTTGTAGCCGGCGCTCTTCAGCTCGGCGTACTTATCCGCGGATATCGCCCCGACCGTTCCCCTGATATGCGGCGCGGTGGTGCCGTCGAGATAGACGCGGTTCCAGCCCTCGGAGATCTCCATGCCGGGCATGAGCGCGGAAAGCTCCTTCAGCTCCAGCACCGTGTCGCTGGATATCCCGGAGGCAAGCTCGTAGGGATTATTGTTATTGAATCCCTTCAGCTCCATTTCGTAGCGGACTCCCGCGATGCAGCGGCGCATCGGCTCCTCGTACTGGTCGGATATCTTGTAGTTCTCGTAGAGGGCGTTCATGCAGTTCTCGACCGTGGCGTAAACGCCCAGCTTCATGCGGGATTTCAGCGAATCCACGGCGTTGTCCCGGTCCTTTTCGAACTGGTAGGGCTGCGTTCTGGTAATGGGCAGGGTTTCGTTCCACTCGTCGCCGTGCTTCATCAGTATGGTAAGAATGCGGTAGATGACCTCGTTTTCCGTTCCGCTTTCCAGCGAGGCTTTCTGGAGCTTCACGCTGCAGTTCAGCTCGTTGGAGTTGAGTATTTTTCCGGTGCTGTCGGCTATCTTTCCGCGCGCCGCCTCGATGTCCTGGGTCGCGATGTGGGTGCTCTGGGTCATGGCGAGGTATTTGCTTCCGTCGGCTATCTGTATTTCAAGAAGCCGCAGTCCGCACAGGAACGCCGCGCCTATCACTATTGCCGCAAGCACGGCAGACCTCAGCAGGTTCTGAAATTTTGACATTTATTCCTCCAGTTATGCGTTGGGACTTGGCGGTCTATTCCTCGGCGCCCTTGGTTATCTCTTCCTCCGCTGCGGCGTTTCCGGCGGCCTCCTCCAGGCGGCGCTCCTCCTTCGGGCGGAGCCTGTTGGATATGAGCCGCACCAGAAAATACACCGGCACCGAGAACGCGACAGCCCAGGCGTAGGCGGGCAGCAGCGAATGCAGGAACGATATCCCGGAGTATTCGCGCTCCCACACCCAGTGCAGGAACAGAAAGTCCAGCCCGCACATAATGACGCACACGGCGGTGTTCATCACAAGGTGGGACAGCCAGTTCGATTTCAGCCAGAACCTCGACAGCAGCGAGATGAGCGGGCAGGATATCAGCAGCCACATCGACGAGAACCCAAGCAGCGTGCCGCTCGCCATATCCAGCATCAGCCCGCAGAAAACGCCGAACACTCCGGCGGCGAGTTCGCCCTCGAACATGGCAGCGGCGGTGGCAAGCGGGATAATCAGCAGCGGACACCACCCGCGTATAAGCGGAGCGACCTCCCACAGGTAGAACATCAGCAGCACGACTGAATAGAGGAACCATCGGAAAAAGCAGCGCAGCCGTGCTTTCCGGGAGCGCGCCCGGAATCCCACCTTGCTTTTTGAGATATATTTTGCCATATGAATTATCCTTAAATCCGGAGAAACGGCGCAGTTGAGCTGCACCGTTCTTAATTATTGTGCGATATCGCCGAACGAAAGCCCCTTGCCGTCGAAATCCACGACCGCGTAGACGGTGGTGATAGCGAAGCAGTCCTCAGCCGGCTCTATCAGGGCGTGCTTGGAAAGCCCGTTGGGGTCGTCGTAGACCTCCTTTACCGTGCCGACGATGATACCCTCAGGGAACAGTCCGCTCTGACCGGCGGTGACTATCACGTCCCCCGGCTCAACGTCCGCGTCCTTGAGTATCTGGCTCATGAGGCACAGCCCCTGTTCGGCGGTGGAGGTGGAATTCTCAATAACTCCGGTCGCCTTGGTCCGCATGGTGTATACCCCGACGTTCACCTGCGGGGAGAGTATCGTAGACACCTTCGCGTAATTCGGCGCGATGTCTGTTACCCTGCCGATGAGACCCACGGAGGTTATCACCGGGTCGTTGAGTGATAACCCGGTGCTGCTTCCCTGGTTTATCGTGAATCCGCCGTACATGTCGTTGGCGTTGCGTGCGATTATGCCGCACGGCTCAGAGAAAACGAGGTCCTTGTGCTCCTTGCTGAGCTGAAGCATTTCCCGGAGCTGCTCGTTTTCCTTCTGGAGCGCCTCGTAGTCCGCGGAGCGCTCGTACATCTGCGTGACAAGCTCGCGCAGCTCGTCGTTCTGCGCCTTGTAGGTATCGGCGTTGACCCACTTGTCGATGAATCCGTTAACTCCGTTTGAAATGGCGTTCGCCGCGGTGACGAACGGGTATGTTACCGTGCTGATGACCTGCTCGGGCAGTGTCTGGGTGCCCGCGGCGACGGCAACGTAGGTCATAAGTCCCAGCAGCAGCGCCGCGATACAGAGTATGATTTTGAATTTGACGCGATGAAAGCCGACGAAGTAAGGCTGTATGCCTTACGAGGAGGTTTGAAGAAGCAGTCGGTGTGCTATACACATTTTCACTCAAACAAGGTTTTTAGAAGTGACCATCAGTAGATGTTCTCGTCCTCGCTGAGAACGTCCTCGAGCTTGTCGATGTTCTCAAGTACCTTGCCGGTGCCGTCAGCAACGCAGTCGAGGGGGCGCTCCGCGATCTTGACGGGCATTCCAGTCTCCTCGTGGATAAGCTGATCGAGCCCTCTCAGCAGCGCGCCGCCGCCAGCCAGCATTATGCCGGACTCGATGATATCGGCCGCAAGCTCAGGGGGAGTCTTTTCAAGGGTGGTCTTGATGGCGTCGATAACGTGGGAGAGCGGCTCGGAAATAGCCTCGCGGATCTCCTCGCTGGTCACTGTGATGTTCTCGGGCAGACCGTTGAGCAGGTTGCGGCCCTTGATGTCCATTACCGGCTCGGTGTCGCCGGTCTTGTATGCGGAGCCTATGCCCATCTTGATGTTCTCGGCGGTCCTCTCGCCGATGAGCAGGTTGTACTTCTTCTTGATGTAGTTGATTATCGCGGAGTCGAACTCATCGCCGGCTACCCTTACGGAACGCGCGGTTACAATGCCGCCCAGGGAGATTATAGCGACCTCGCTGGTGCCGCCGCCGATATCCACGATCATGCTGCCGACAGGCTCGGCAACCGGGAGACCCGCGCCGATAGCGGCAGCCATAGGCTCCTCGATGATGGAAACGCGCTTTGCTCCCGCGTTCTGAGCCGCTTCCTTAACGGCGCGGCGCTCTACCTCGGTAACTCCGGACGGAATGCAGATGATGACGCGCGCCTTGCCCCTGCCGCGCAGAGCCTTCTTGATGAACTGCTCCAGCATGCTGGATGTCATGTCGAAGTCGGCGATAACGCCGTCCTTGAGCGGACGTACAGCCACGATGGAGCCGGGGGTGCGTCCGATGACGTCCTTGGCTTCCTGGCCTACGTAGCGCACGCACTGGAGCTTCTTGTCCACTGCAACCACCGAAGGCTCGCGGATAATGATACCCTTGCCCCTCATATATACAAGCGTGTTCGCCGTTCCTAAGTCGATACCGATGTCCTTGGTCATTCCAAACATTGTGCTTCCTCCGTTATATTCTGTGATATTTTACAGTATGCGGTCATTTCCTCGCACATACCCCTTATACATAATTGTACAATTATAATTATATCATTATTGTGCTCTGTACGCAATGCATTATTAGCATAAAAATTCGGCTTTCTCGGACTTTTTTTTGGCTATTTTTCGGTATTTTTCCCAGGCGCTGAATTTATAGACCCGGCGGGAGATTATTTTTGAAAAAGCACTTGCAATAACTGATATTTTAAGATATAATATTAATATACAGACCATTCCAGACTTTTTCTGACTTTATAGATCACATCAATGAAAGGAAAACCGCCGACATGCTCAACGAAAAAGTGACCGTTACAATATGCGGAAAAGCGTATAATCTCCGCACGGACAATGCTTCCTCCCTGATACGCCAGGGTGAGGAGGCCGACCGCCGCATCACCGAATACTGCCGTGAAATGTCGCTCTCAAAGGATGACGCATGCGTTTTCACCGTGCTGGATCTCCTGGGGGATCTCGACTCCGCGAACGCCCAGCGGGATTCCTACGCCAAGAAGAACGCCGCGCTGGTCAGCACCGCGGAGAAGGGCGCGAAGGCTCTTGAGGAAAACAAGCAGCTCGCCTCCGAAAACGAGCTGCTCGCAAAAGACAGCGCCGCCCTCGCGGAGCTCCGCCGGGAACACACCGAGCTTGAAGGCAAAAACGCCCAGCTCACCGAAACGCTCAGCGAAGCCAACGAGCGCGCCGCGCAGAACGCCAGCGCAAAGGCGGAGCTTGAAAAGTCCCAGCAGACCGTGAAATCACTCGAGGAGAAAAACGCGCAGCTCACCGGCTCGCTGAAGTCCGCCGAGGAGAAGTCCGAAGCGCAGAAGAAGGACATCGCGGAACTTGAGCGACAGAACTCCGACCTGAAAAAGCAGGCGGCGAAGCTGGTGACAGTCACCGATGAGAACAAGAAGCTCACTGAAAGGCTGGACAAGGCTGCGAACACCGAGGAAGCGCTCCGCCGCAGCGAAGATCGCGTGTCCTACCTTGAGAAGGAATGCGGAAAACTCGACGCGGCAAACGCGGAGCTTAACACGCTGAAAAAGTCCCTCGCAGACGAGCAGGGCAAGACCTCCGGTCTGGAGAAGAAACTCGCCGCCGCTGAAAAGAGCGCCGCAGAGCTTTCCGATGCGAAGCAGTCCCTCGCCGCTGAAAAGGGCAGGAATTCCGACCTGGAGAAGAAACTCGCCGCCGCCGAAAAGAGCGCCGCAGAGCTTTCCGAAGCGAAGCAGTCCCTCGCCGCTGAAAAGGGCAGGAACTCCGACCTGGAGAAGAAACTCGCCGCCGCCGAAAAGAGCGCCGCGGAGCTTTCCGAAGCGAAGCAGTCCCTCGCCGCTGAAAAGGGCAGGAATTCCGACCTGGAGAAGAAACTCGCCGCCGCTGAAAAGAGTGCCGCAGAGCTTTCCGAAGCGAAGCAGTCCCTCGCCGCTGAAAAGGGCAGGAACTCCGACCTGGAGAAGAAACTCGCCGCCGCTGAAAAGAGCGCCTCAGAGCTTTCCGAAGCGAAGAAGGCTCTTGAAGCCGAACAGGGTAAAACCGCCGACCTCGAGCGCCGCCTGGACGCCTCCCGCAGGGCGGCAGACGACGCGCAGAACAGCGTATCCGTGCTTGAAAAGGACATCGCCGCGCTCAAGTCCGAAAACGAGGAGCTTTCCGCACTGCGCGAGAAGGCGGGAATGTACGAGGAGCTCACCGTGAAATTCTCGCAGATCGAAAACGAGAACGCGGCTCTCAGGGCGGGCGCAGGCTCCGACGCCTCCGAAGGCGCCGGCTCCGCACAGATGGAGGAGCTGAAGAAACAGCTCTCCGACGCGCTCGCCGAGGTCAAGGAGCTGAGAAAGATAAACGCTTCCCTTAACCGGCAGCTTAACGAAATGCTTGAGGACGGTCAGCTTACATTATGAGTGAAATTCTTGCACCCCTCGGGGGGCTTTCAGATCTGCCCGCGGCGCTGAACACCGGCGCCGACGCGGTATATCTTGGTTTATCGGAATTTTCGGCACGCAAAAATGCCGAAAATTTTTCTGTTGAGGAGCTTAAAACAGCCTGCACCGAATGCCACAAGCGCGGGGTGAAAGTCTACGCCGCGCTGAACACGCTGGTGTACGACAGCGAGGCCGAAAAATTCGCGGAGTGCGTGAAAAGCGCTGCGGAATGCGGCGTGGACGGACTTATAATCCAGGATCTCGGCGCGGCTGAAATAGCGAAGCGGGTCTGCCCGAAGCTTCCGCGCCATGCCTCCACGCAGATGACGCTGAACAGCGCCGCCGGAGTCAACGCGGCTCAGCAGCTCGGATTCTGCCGGGCGGTCATCGGGCGGGAGCTGTCCTTCGAACAGATAAAGCGCATTGCCGAAAACACCAGCATTGAACTCGAGGTTTTCGTGCACGGTGCGCTGTGCGTCTGTATCAGCGGACAGTGCTACATGAGCAGCATTTTCGGCGGGAGGAGCGGCAGCAGAGGTCTGTGCGCGCAGCCCTGCCGACTGGATTTCACCTGTGGGGACAGGCACAGCGTGATATCCCTGAAGGACAGCTCGCTCGTTCCGCACCTGCGGGAGCTTGACGACATCGGTATCGCCTCGCTGAAAATCGAGGGCAGAATGAAGCGCCCGGAGTACATCGCCTGCGCCGCCGACGCCTGCCGGAAGTCCATGGACGGCGGCAAATACGACTTTGAGCGGCTCTCCGGGATATTCTCAAGGGGCGGCCTGACCGACGGATATTTCACCGGCTCCATGCAGGACATGCAGGGCACCCGCAGCCGCGAGGACGTCGAGAACTCCGCGAAGGCGCTCAACGGCATAAAGGCGCTCTACAAGGCGGAATTCCCGCGTATACGCGCGGATATCCGCACGATTCTAAAACCCGGGGAGCCTGCGTTCGCAGCCGCTTCCTGCGGCGATATTTCAGCGGCTGTACAGGGCGAAGTCCCGCAGCCCGCGCTGAATGCTCCGCTGACCTCCGAGGGCGTTTGCAGCCGCATGTCGAAGCTCGGCGGAACGCAGTTCTACGCCGGGGAAGTCACCGCCGAGGTCGGCGAGGGGCTGAACCTCCCGGCGTCCGCGCTGAACTCCCTGCGCAGGGAGCTTGTGGAGCAGCTTTCAGCCGCAGTCCTCGCGAAGAACACCCCGGACTACAGCCTGCGGGAACTCACGCCGCCGCTTTTCGGGGAGCACCCGGCGGCTCCGCTGAAATGGCGCTGCGAGGTGTATTCCGCAGAGCAGCTCAGGCAGGCCCTGGAGCTTCCGTTTGAGCTGATATACGCCCCCATGCGGCTTCTTGGTCTCTCCACGCCGGACAAGGACAGGATCGCGGTCATACCGCCGTTCGTGCTTTCCGACTGCGAGGACGAAGTTCGCGAAAGGCTCAGGGAACTCCGCGCGGCAGGCTTCACAAGGGGCATGGCGCAGACCCTCGGCCACGCGCTGCTCCTCCGTGAGGAGGGGTTCATACTCCACGGCGGACACCGCATGAACATCATCAACAGCTACGCCGCGGGAGTGTGCGGAGACTTCGGCTTCGAGGATATCACGCTTTCTTTCGAGGGCACTGCGGCTCAGCTCGCAGAGATACGCTCCCCGATACCACGCGGGGTCGTGGCATACGGAAGGCTCCCGCTGATGATAATGCGGCGATGTCCGGTCAGCGGCGGGAAGCCCTGCGGAAGAGTGCGCCTGTTCGACGACGGCGGAACTCCCTGCGGCGAGTGCATAGCCGACCGCCGGGGCAATAAAATGCCGGTGCTCTGCGGCGGGAACAGCGTCGAGATACTAAACCCCGATCTGCTCATAATGAGCGACCGCAGCTCCGCCCTGGAGCCGTTCGATTTCGCGGTGCTGAAATTCACCGACGAAAAGGAACTGAAGCCCATTCTCGATATGTACCAGAATAACGGGAAGCCCTCCGGGCCGCTTACCCGCGGTCTGTACTTCCGGGGCGCCGAGTAATTCCGCTCCGGCTGAGGGACTTTATCCCAGGCGGGCAGGCGGTTTTGTCTGCCCGCCTGTTTTGCGGGAGCCGCGCTGAATTACACAATGAAGGGAGCCTGAACATGCAGTTCTACAGATTTGACGGCAGCCTGAAAAGCTCCGGTGATACCCCGCCGGAAAAATGGGAAAACGCCCTCGCAGTGCTGACCTCCCGGGAAGCCGAGGAGATACCTCTGCCTCCGGAGCTTGTCCCTCCGGAAATGCCGCCGATGGTGAACCAGACGCAGTTCTGCGTGCTGAAAATGCAGCAGAAGCGTATGACCGGCAGCATACATATCCCCGCGCGGCACCAGCGCAGGGCGATACGTTTCACGTTCGCCTGGTCGGGGGAAAACCTCCTGCTGCTGGACGACGGCGGATTCGTCAGCGGATTCATCGAGCGCATGACTGCGCTGGTCCCGAAATTCGCCGACGGCGCCAACGACTTCCTCGCTGAGCTGCTCATCGACCTTATCCAGGGCGACCCAGGGTATATACAGCACCTGGAATCCCGGCTGGACGAGCTGGAGAAGTCGGTGCTTGACGGCGAGACCTCGAAGTTCATCGGCAGAATGAGCGTAGTCAGGAAGGAACTGAACCGCAACAACCGCATGTACGCCCAGCTCAGCGAGTTCGCGGAATCCCTCCAGGAGGACGCCTCCGAGCTTTTCGACATAAGCAGCAGCAAGCGGCTCAGCTATTTCCTGCGCCGTGCGGAGCACCTCCGCTCCGAGACCCAGATGCTCCGGGAATACGCGACCCAGATATGCAGCGAGTACCAGGCGCAGGTCGACATCGTGCAGAACCGCGTCATGAAGCTGCTGACGATAGTTACCACGATATTCATGCCGCTGTCGCTCATCGCCGGGTGGTACGGCATGAACTTCTCAAACATGCCCGAGCTTCAATGGACCTACGGCTACCCCGCCGTGATAGGAGCCGCAGTGCTCATCGTAGCGGCGCTCATCATATGGTTCAGGCGCAGAAAATGGCTGTGACCCGGGCTGTTTTATTTCGTGCCGAAGCACGCGATTTAAATTTTACATGTTCTCCATATGTGAATTATCATAAAAAGGGCATACTATAAAATGCGAAAAGCCCCGTTTTTTCGGCAAGGTGCTGAAATTCCACATTTAGTGAAAAAAACGGCGCAAAAATGTTGACATTGTGTCGAAATTGTGGCCGACGAAGTAAGGCTGTATGCCTTACGAGGAGGTTTGAAGAAGCAGTCGGTGTGCTATACACATTTTCACTCAAACAAGGTTTTTAGAGGTGACCTAATGTTGAAAGGTTGTTAAAAATGGCAAATTATGACGTTATAATCGTAGGCGCAGGCCCCGCCGGTATTTTTACCGCACTGGAAATGCTCCGCAAAGGCTCGAAGAAGAAAGTGCTCATCGTGGAGAAGGGCGTTTCCGTTGAGAAAAGAGCCTGTCCGAAGGCTAAGACGAAGGTCTGCATGAACTGCAAGCCCTACTGCCACATCACCACGGGATTCTCCGGCGCGGGCGCGTTCTCGGACGGCAAGCTGTCGCTCTCCTGCGAGGTCGGCGGAAACCTCCCGGAGCTCATCGGCGAGGAGCTGGCTCAGGCCACAATCGACTACACCGACAAGATCTACCTTGAATTCGGCGCAGACCCACACGTAGAGGGCGTAAGCGACCCGGACAAGATCCGCGAGATACGCAAGAAGGCGATCAACGCCAATCTCAAGCTGGTTGACTGCCCTATCCGCCACCTCGGCACCGAAATGGCTCATCAGCTCTACCTGAGAATTGAAAAGCACCTGCTTGAGCACGGCGTGGACATCATGTTCGAGACCCGCTGCGAGGACATCATCATTGAGGGCGACGTCTGCACCGGAGTTATCGTCACCGACAACAAGGGCAGCGACCGCCGCGAGCTCAGGGCGGACAACATCGTCATAGCCACCGGCAGAAAAGGCGCGGACTGGCTCGAGCGCACCTGCGAAAGCCACAGCATAGCTCACCAGCCCGGCACCGTTGACATCGGCGTGCGCGTCGAAGTACGCAACGAGGTCATGGAGGAGGTCAACGCCGTTCTCTATGAGTCGAAGCTCATCGGCTACCCGCTGCCGTTCAAGAATAAGGTAAGGACATTCTGCCAGAATCCCGGCGGCTTCGTAAGCCAGGAGAACTACGACAACAATCTCGCGGTAGTTAACGGACACTCCTACAAGGATCTCAAGTCCAACAACACCAACCTCGCGATACTCTGCTCGCACAATTTCAGCGTTCCGTTCAACCAGCCGATAGAGTACGCGCAGAAGGTCGGCGAGCTGACTAACATGCTCGGAAACGGCCACATCATGGTTCAGCGCTACGGCGATATTCTCGACGGAAAGCGCACCTGGCCGAAGGAACTGTCGTTCTCAAACGTAAAGCCCACCCTTCCCGACGCCGTTGCCGGCGACATCACCGCCGCAATGCCCTACCGCACGATGACGAACATCATCAACTTCATCAAGGCGGTGGACTGCGTAGTACCCGGCTTCGCAAGCCGCGAGACCCTTCTGTACTCGCCGGAGCTGAAGTTCTACAGCAACCGCATAAAGATGGACGAGCATTTCAATACTAACATTCACGGACTGCACTGCCTGGGTGACTCCAGCGGCTGGACAAGAGGTCTTATGATGGCGTCCGTGATGGGCGTGCTCATGGGCAGAGAACTTATCTGAGAGGTAAAGAAAAATGCAGCTTCTTAAGGACAGAATCAGAAAAGACGGCGTTATCAAGGATGGAAACGTCCTCAAGGTGGACAGCTTCCTCAACCACCAGATGGACATTGCGCTCATCAACGAGATGGGCAAGGAATTCCGCAGGCGCTTCCCCGATGAGAGCATCAACAAGATACTCACCATCGAGGCCTCCGGCATAGGCATCGCGTGTATCACCGCGCAGTACTTCAACTGCCCCGTGGTTTTCGCCAAAAAAACACAGAGCATAAACATCGACGGCGAGGTGTACTCTACCAAGATAAAGAGCTTCACCCACGGCCGTACATACGACGTTATCGTGAAGAAGGCGTTCCTGTCCCCGGAGGATAATATCCTCATCATCGACGACTTCCTCGCAAACGGCTGCGCGCTGCTCGGGCTTATCGACATCGTAAAGCACGCCGGCGCAAAGATAGCCGGAGCCGGTATCGTCATCGAGAAGGGCTGCCAGAAGGGCGGCGAGCTCGTCCGCAGCCAGGGTATCCGCGTGGAGTCCCTCGCGATAATCGACGAGATGGATCCCGTGAAGGGCTGCAAGTTCCGGGACGACGACTGATTTCAACGGCATTCCGCCGAAGAAATAAAAGGCAGCACCGCGCAAAGACCATTTTTCTATTTTGAGCGTGTGTTGCCATAACAGAACGCGGTAAAACCGCAGACACACTAGGGAGGAACCAACCAATGAAGAAAAAGTTACTCGCCGCTTTCATGGCGGCAGCAATGCTGCTCACAGGCTGCTCCGGAAACACATCTTCCGGCAGCTCCGCAGCAAACGACGCTAGCAGCACAGCAGACAACGCAGCAAGCGTCAAGGCAGGCTTCGTCTATATCGGCAAGATCGACGACGGCGGCTACACCCAGGCTCACGACCAGGGCAGACTCGCCATCGAGAAGATGGGCGTTGAGACCGCTTACGTTGAGGACGTAGCAGAGACCGTTTCCGACACCTGCGAAGCTATCCGCACCCTTATCGACGAGGGCTGCAACCTTATTTACACCAACTCCTTCGGCTTCATGGAAGGCACCGTTGAGATGGCTAAGGAGTACCCGAACGTTAAGTTCGCTCACTGCTCCGGCTACCAGAGAAGCGACAACCTTTCCACCTACTTCGGCAAGGTTTACCAGGCTCGTTACCTCGCAGGCATCGTTGCAGGCATGAAGACCGAGAAAAACTACATCGGCTACGTTGCTGCAAAGGGCATTCCTGAGGTTATCCGCGGTATCAACGCGTTCACCCTCGGCGTACAGTCCGTAAACCCCGACGCTAAGGTCGAGGTCGTATTCACCGACACATGGTACGACCCCTCCGTTGAGAAGCAGGCAGCTCTGGAGCTTCTGAACAAGGGCGTTGACGTTATCGCACAGCACCAGGATACCACCGCTCCGCAGGTAGCTGCACAGGAGAAGGGCGCATACTGCATCGGCTACAACTTCCCGACCGCTGACGCCGCTCCCGACGCTTACCTGACCGCAGCTTGCTTCAACTGGTCAACCTTCTACACCGACGACTGCCAGAGAGCGCTCGACGGCACATGGACAAGCCGCGCTTACTGGGAAGGCCTCGCAGCTAACATGACTTACCTCGACGACCTCACCGCGCTCTGCGCAGAGGGAACTCAGGAGAAGGTAGACGCTGCAAGGGATTCCATCATCGACGGTTCCTTCGACCCGTTCACCGGTCCGCTCTACGATCAGAACGGCGAGCTCAAGGTAGAGGACGGCGTCAAAATGACCGACGACGAGATCTGGAACATGAACTGGTTCGTTCAGGGCGTTGTTGGCTCTATCCCCGCATAATCACAACTGAACATCGGCAGACGCAGGCTGCATAACACAGCCTGCCCTGCTTGTTTTCACGAGCGGTATGCCGCGGCGTACCGTTTGTGAAAGCAGACAGGATCAAAATTATCCGGCGGAGCCGGATACATTAATTCCGAATTAAGAATTCCGAATATTAAGAATTCCGAATTCCGAATTTAATTAACGGGAGGTACTAATGTCCGAACCATATATCAGGTTAAAAAACATCTGCAAGAGCTTCGGCACGGTGCAGGCGAACAAGAACGTTTCCATCGACGTCAGCAAGGGCGAGATACTCGCGCTGCTCGGTGAGAACGGCTCCGGTAAGAGCACGCTGGTAAACATGCTCAGCGGTATCTACACCCCTGACAGCGGCGAGATCGAGATAGGCGGGAAAAACGTAGTGTTCCGCTCCCCGAAGGACGCCATCAACGCAGGCATCGGCATGATACACCAGCACTTCAAGCTGATAGACGTGCTGACCGCCGCCGAGAATATAGTCATCGGTCAGGAAAACAGCGTGGTGCTCAGCAAAAAGAAGATGAACGCCCGCATTAACGAGCTAAGCCAGAAGTACGGAATTTCCATCGACCCGGACAAGAAGGTCTACAACATGTCCGTCAGCGAGAAGCAGTCAGTGGAGATCATGAAGATACTCTACCGCGGCGCAGACGTTCTTATCCTGGACGAGCCGACCGCAGTGCTCACCCCGCAGGAGATACGCGCGCTGTTCGATATCCTCCGCGGAATGAAGGAGCGCGGCTGCTGCATTATCATCATCACCCACAAGCTCGCGGAGGTAATGGAGATCTCCGACCGCGTGACGGTTCTCCGCAAGGGCGAATCCATCACCACCGCAGTCACGAAGGACTCCACCCCTCAGGAGCTTACCGAAATGATGGTAGGCAGCGCGGTATCCCTTGAGATAGACCGCCCGAAGGAGAAGCTCAGCGAACAGCCCGTGCTGTCCGTCGACCGCCTGTCCAAGAAGTCGTTCGATGGCGTCGACCTGCTCCGGGATTTGAGCTTCGACCTCTACGGCGGCGAGATACTCGGCGTTGCAGGTATCGCGGGAAGCGGTCAGAAGGAGCTGTGCGAGATAATAGCCGGACTTATGAAGGCGGACAGCGGCTCCGTGAAATTCAGCGGCGAGGAGATACTCGGGCTTTCCCCCCGGGCGATACTCCGGCGCGGGATAAGCATGAGCTTCATTCCGGAGGACAGACTCGGCATGGGTCTTGTGGCGGGAATGAGCGTCATGAACAACGTTATTCTCAAGAGCTACAACCGAAATCCCGGGCCGTTCCTCGACAGGAAGTTCGCAAGGACGCTCGCGGAGCAGATAGTGCATGATTTCGACATCTCCACCCCGTCGGTCACACACGAGGTAAAGAAGCTGTCCGGCGGCAACATTCAGAAGGTGCTCCTCGGACGTGAGATATGGCTTGCGCCGAAGGTGCTTATAACCGCGTATCCCGTCCGCGGACTGGATATCGGAGCTTCCTACAACATCTACCGCGTGCTCAACGAGCAGAAGAAAAAGGGCGTAGCCGTGCTGTTCATCGGCGAGGACCTTGACGTGCTCAAGAGCATTTCCGACCGCCTGATGGTGATCCACGGCGGCGAAGTCGTGGATATCGTCGACCCCGAAAAGGTGACGAAAGAGGACATCGGTATGATGATGCTGGGTCACAAGCCCGGCGCAGAGGGAGGCGAAGCGGTATGAGCATTGCAAACAGAGTACACATAACAAAGCGCACCGGAGCTTCAGGGGGCGCGCAGCTCGCTTCCCGGCTGGTTGCCATAGTCGTGGCGCTGGCGGCTTCCGGACTGGTAATGCTGTTCATGGGCTACCACCCGCTGGAGATATTCGGCAAGATAATCACCTCGTCGCTGTCCACCTACAGCAGATTCGGCGAAACGATGAACAAAACTATACTGCTGACCATGCTGTCGCTGGGTATCTCAGTGGCGTTCAGAATGAAGTTCTGGAACATCGGCGCGGAAGGTCAGTTCTACATGGGAGCTTTCGGCGCGGCGCTCATCGCGTTCGGATTCCCCGACCTGCCGGCATGGCTGCTGCTTCCGCTGATGGGGCTTTGCGCCTTCGTTTTCGGCGGCATCTGGGCGCTTATCCCGGCGCTCATCAAGGCGAAGTTCACAACATCTGAGACGCTGGTCACGCTGATGATGAACTACATCGCGATATCGTTCATCTCCTATCTGCAGTACGGTCCCTGGAAGGACCCCGAGTCCCTCGGCGCTGCGAAGATCGCGAGATTCTCCGACAACGCGATACTCCCGAAGGTTTTCGGCATTCATGCAGGCTGGATAATCATGCTGGCGCTCGTGGTCGTTATGACTATCCTGCTGAAATACACGAAGCTCGGCTACCAGATCGACGTACTCGGCGAGAGCGAGACCACCGCGAGGTACGCCGGAATGAACACGCTGAAGATCATGATAATCGCCGTACTGCTCTCCGGCGGTCTGTGCGGAGTCGCCGGATTCATGCAGGCGTCCGCAGTCGAGAAATCCATCACCGACCAGATGTCCGGCGGGCTTGGATTCACGGCGGTAATCACCGCGTGGCTCGCAAAGCTGAAGCCTCCGGTAATCGTCGTAGTTTCCTTCGCGTTCTCAATGCTGCTCCAGAGCGGAAAGGCGCTCCAGGTAATGGGTATCCCCTCCTCGATAACCGAGGTGCTTCAGGGCGTTATAATCTTCTTCGTTCTCGGAAGCGAGTTCTTCATCAACTACAAGATTTCGTTCCGCAAGGCTGATAAGGAGAGCTGATATGGATATTTTAAATGAGATCTCACTGTTCCTCCAGACTTCCGTGCAGATGGGCACGCACATTCTGTTCGCCATCGTCGGCGGCATTATCTGTGAGAAGGTCGGCAACATGAACCTCGGCATCGAAGGCATGATGCTGATGGGAGCCGCCGTGGGATTCCAGGTCGCCTGCGCGACTGCGAACCCGTTCCTGGCGGTGCTTTCCGCCGGACTTGCCGGACTGGTCGGTGCGCTTATCTATGCGTTCATCACGGTCACGCTGCGCGGTAACCAGGTCGTTACCGGACTGGTACTAACTATATTCGGCACCGGCGTTGCGGGATTCATCGGAAAATCCGTTTCGGGAAACACCGTCCCCGCCGAGGTCGTGGACGCGTTCAAGCCGTACGACATTCCAGTGCTGTGCGATATCCCGATAATCGGAAAGGCGCTGTTCTCACAGAGCGGTTACGTCCAGGCGGCGATAGTCGTTGCGATACTGGCGTACCTCTACATCAAGAAAACAAAATTCGGTCTGAATATGCGCGCGGTGGGCGAGAATCCCGCTGCGGCTGACGCCTCCGGAATCAACGTCACGCTCTATAAGTACGTCCACGTGCTGGCAGGCGGCTTCCTGTGCGGAGTCGGCGGCGCGTACCTCTCGACGGTGTTCCTCACCACCTGGCAGGACAACGTCACTGCGGGCGCGGGCTGGATAGCCGTAGCACTGGTAATTTTCAGCACCTGGAACCCGCTCAAGGCGATATTCGCGGCGTATCTGTTCGGCATGCTGAAGGGTCTGAACTTCAAAATGCAGGGCTGGGGATTCTCAGTCCCCTCGCAGATACTGGAGATGCTCCCCTACATCGCGACGATAGTGGTGCTGGTGTTCATCACGCTCAGAAAGAAGCGCGAGAATCAGCCGCCAAAAGCGCTCGGCAACCCCTATTTCAGAGAAGAACGATAACAAAATCGGCAGACGTCCAGGGCGCCTGCCGATTTCATTTTCTCAAGCTATTTTCCGTAGTTCCACTTTTTCATGCGGAGCGCCCGGGTCAGCGCGTTCACCTCGTCCTGCGTATTGAACGCCGACGGAGCAAACCGCACCGTGCCTTCCTCGAGAGTCCCAAGCTTTTTATGCGCCAGCGGAGCGCAGTGAAGTCCGCCGCGCATGCAGAATCCCATGCGGCTCAGCTCCGCGGAGGCCTCCGCGGACGGCACGCCCTCCACCGCGAACGACACCACCGGCGCGTAAAGCTCTGGCTGGTCGTCGATGGTGGAGTACACGATTATCCCGGGTATCCTCCGGAGCTGGGAGCAGAAGCTCCTGCAGAGCGCGGTTTCATGCGAAAGTATCCTCTCCGGAGTTCTCCGGGTCACGAAATCCACACCAGCGCCGAGCGCTATTGCCCCCGGCGTGTTTATGGTCCCGCTCTCGAATCTGTCCGGGAGGAAATCCGGCTGCTCGACGCTTTCGCTGGCGCTGCCGGTCCCGCCTTCCATAAAGGTGTTCAGCGGATATTTTCCGTCCGTGAGCATAAGCCCCGTCCCCATCGGTCCGTACAGACCCTTGTGTCCGGCGGTGCAGATGATGTTTATTCCGTCCTTCAGGCTCAGCGGGAGAAGCCCCGCGCCCTGAGCCGCGTCCACTATGAAGCAGACTTTTTTCCGGCGGCAGAGCGCCGCGAGTTCCCACACCGGGAGCCGCTGACCGGTCACGTTACCCGCCGCGGTGCAGATGAGCGCAGCAGTCTCCGGACGTATCGCCTCCGAAGCGCTGCGGAGCGTAGCCGCTGCGTCCTGCGAGGTCTCGAACAGGGTGTAGCTCCCGCCCCGGGCGGTCAGCGCGTGCACCGGTCTTATTACCGCGTTGTGCTCGATGTCGCTCAGGACGTAGTGCGCTCCGGGGCGGAAAAGTCCCTTTATCGCCTGGTTGAGCGCATGTGTGCAGTTCAGGGTGAACACGGTGTTCTCTGGCTCTGCGCCGAAGAACTCCGCGCACTTATTGCGGCTGGTGAAAACCGCCTGCGAGGTCGCGGCGGAAAGCGCGTGCCCAGCCCTGCCGGGATTCGCGCCGTATCTTGTCATCGCATTTCCCCACGCCTGGTATACGCTGCGGGGTTTGGGAAATGTGGTGGCGGCGTTATCGAGGTATACCACAGCTTACGCCGATCTTCAGCAGCAGCGGGCAGACCGTCTCCCGGTCGCCGAAGATCTTCAGCACGAACGTGCAGCCGCCCCGCCCGGTCACCCGCTCAACTGTACTCTTTATTCCGTTTCCCGCCAGGTAGAGCCGTATTTTCTCCGCCTGGGTCATCGAACGTGTATTTATAATGAAATATTTCATCGGAACATCTCCTTGCAGTTTTTGCCGTTTCCGGCCGCAGGAATACTATTCCTGCAATATAATATATGCGAATGGCTGCAAAGTGTGTGCCGGGGAGACAAACGAAGTTTGTCTGAGAAAAGTAAGAGTTTCCGCTGCCAGCAGCATGTTAAACACTCAAGCGCCTTTTCTCAAACAGTCCACCGGACTGTTTGGGAGGATAATTCAACCGAGGTAATATGCCGCATGTGGGGGAAAACTCTCGTTTTCCCCCACACCACTTTTAATGCTTTTGAAACGTATAACTGCGCACCAGCGCGCAGAGTAATGATGGCTCTGCTCTGTCGTTAGTTCGGCGCAAAACATAACATCATGCTTATAGCAGGCGGTGATATGTTGTGCCAAACCAGCCCCTCTGGCGCTTCGCGCCACCTCCCCCACATGGGGAGACACCTCACACTCCCGCTTCCTTTTGTAAGCAAAAGGAAGCGAAAACCAATACGCTGCGCGATAATTTTTAGAGGGGACCTTGAGTTTCATGTACGGATTTAAATGTAATCCGAAACGTATGGAATAGTATGGAACAGTATATCGTCCAGTATCTCCACGGCGGAATGCTCCGCTTTTATCCTGTCCATTACATACAGCTTCTCGGCGGTCTTATAGCCCAGCAGCAGCGTCGTGAGCGTAGCTATGCTCAGCCCCATTTCGTACTCCGCCGGTTCGTCGGTAATGCGGCATTTTCCGCGCTCGAACCGCACCGTGAAGCTCCCGTTGTTCCAGGGCAGAAGTTCGTCCGTCACATCGAACCGGAATACCGCCGCAGGCTCGTCCGGGTCGCAGGCGTAGCTTTCGAAGAACTCTGCGACGTCGATTATCCTGCCCATCGAGTAGGGTCGGATAGTTTCCTTGATGTCGCTGTCGTCAAGCTCAAACGCTATGGACTCGCTGTAGTAGTTGTTACCGCGCACCTCGTCTATCATGGAGTCGTGCGCGTGTATGAACTCCCACAGACCGCGCTGAGCCTCGTGATTCAGCGATATCATCTCCTTGACGTGCATGATGTCGTTATTGATAAGGTACACCATGTAGCCGTACGGCTCGTCCGAGCTGGAGTAGTATATCGCGACCTTCGTGTCGTCCTCGTCCCAGCGCCAGTATTCCTCCCAGGCAAGGTTGTTCCGATAGAGACAGCCGTGGGTCTTTTGCGCGAATTTCGTGTGAAGATCCATGAACTGCCTGTCGTTCCACTCGACCCGGCGCACGTAACCCGGCTCCTGGATCTTGCGCGGTATCTGCGTGTCCTTTACGATGTAGGTCATCTTGTTGGAGATTATCTCCCAGCCGAGCCGCCTGTAGAGCGGTATCGAGTAGGGATACAGCAGCGCAAACGGGCGGTGGTTCTCACGCATGCGGGTGAGGCTCTGTATCATAAGGCGCTTCATAATGCCGTGACCAGTGTGCTCCGGGTATGTGCAAACGCTGGTCACGAATCCAACCGGGTACTTCACGTTGTAGATGTTCATTTCCAGCGGGTAAACGGCGAACTGCGACACAAGGTCGTTGCCGCTGAAGCAGCCGAGCACGTCCGCGCGCTGGAGCACCGGGAACTTCGAGCGCTTTATCTCGTCGTTCTTCCAGCCGGTCTCGGAAAGCTCCTGCTCCGTGACCTGGAATGCGTATCTCAGCAGTGCGTTGTACTGGTCGATATCGTCAATCGTCAGCGGTCTGACTGTATAGTTCGATTCATCGTCCCTGTTCATATAAATACCTCTTTTGTGCTATAAAATCGTCCGTTGATATTGTAGCACAATGGAAGTGATTTGTCAACCGCCGGGGGAGGTTAATGTTCCGCTGACGCAGTCTGGATCTGCTTTCTGAAAATGGTGCGGAATATCAGACGAACTACCGGACCTGCATAGAGTATCTGCCAGAAGAACGCCATAGGCAGGCAGAGCGCCCACTGGGTGAGCCATCTCGGGAGCCAGTCCGCGGTGAATCCGTTGTGGATGAAAAGAAAATAAAAAAGGCACCGTTACTGCGCAGTGCCTTCACTGTATGATATTATAGCAGATTTTCTATCGCGGTGTCATAGGCGATTTGTACGAAATGTTTTAATTATAAGTTGTAAAAAATTCACAAAAATCACGAGATGGATTTCAAAATCGTCAATTGTTCTGGCTGTCGAAATCCTCCAAAACGCGAATATATTTTTTGTGCAATATTCTATATAAAAAGTATGCGCCGGATAAAAGAATTGGGCATTTCACCACTTGAATAAACGTCCCTGTTACTGTATAATTACTATTGTTTTTGAGAAAAAGCCGGAGCCGGAAACGCCCGCGGCTGACCATAGAAAGACTGACAGAAAGGAAACAACATCATGGCAAAAAGTTCAACAAAAGACCTCACCACAGGCTCCCCGATGAAGCTTATACTCGGATTCATGCTGCCGCTGCTTCTCGGAATGCTGTTCCAGCAGTTCTATAACATGGTGGACACCGCGATAGTCGGGCAGTTCCTCGGAATAAACGCGCTTGCAGGCGTAGGCTCTACCGGCTCGATAAACTTCCTGGTGCTGGGATTCGTCCAGGGCGTGTGCACCGGATTCGCGATTCCGGTGGCGCAGATGTTCGGCGCGAAGGACCTCCACTCGATGAGAAAATACGTGGGAAACACCATCTGGATCTCCGTGATATTCGCCGTGGTGCTGACTGCCTCGACCTGCCTGCTCTGTACGAATATCCTGACCTGGATGGACACCCCCTCGGACTGCTTCCAGGAGGCGTACGACTACATATTCGTGATATTCCTGGGAATTCCGGTAACGTTCCTTTACAACATTCTGTCGGGAATCATACGTTCCGTCGGCGATTCCAAGACCCCTCTGTACTTCCTTATACTGTCGAGCCTGCTCAACATCGGTCTTGACCTTTTCATGATACTGGTGCTGAACATGGGCGTAATGGGCGCAAGCTGGGCTACTGTTATTTCTCAGCTCGTTTCCGGAGTGCTCTGCCTTATCTACATGATAAAGAAGTTTGATATAATGCACCTCAGCAGGGACGAGCTGCGGTTCGATAAGTACTACATCGGAAGGCTCTGCGGCGTTGGTATCCCGATGGGACTTCAGTACTCCATCACTGCGATCGGCTCTATCCTTATCCAGACCGCGGTCAACGGACTCGGCTCCACATATGTTGCGGCAGTCACCGCTGCAAGCAAGGTGAGCCAGCTGCTGTGCTGCCCGTTCGACGCAATGGGAAGCACCATGGCTACCTACGGCGGTCAGAACATCGGCGCGGGGGAGATAGAGCGCGTCAAGAAGGGGCTTGCGGCATGCTCGCTGCTGGGCACGGTTTATGCCGTCATCGGGTTCCTGATCATTCTTGTGCTTGGCAGGAATATTTCCATGCTGTTCGTAAACGACACCAACGGCGGCAGCGTCACTGAAATACTCGACCTGGCGCAGCAGTTCCTGGTATGCAACGGAGCGTTCTACATTCCGCTCGCGTTCGTAAATATCGTGAGGTTTCTTATACAGGGCATGGGATTCTCCCAGATCGCGATTTTCGCGGGAGTTTTCGAGATGGTCGCGCGCGGACTTGTGGCGCTGGCTCTGGTTCCGGCGTTCGGATTCAACGCGGTGTGCTTCGCGAATCCTGCGGCGTGGATCTTCGCGGATTGCTTCCTGTTCCCGCTGTTCTTCTGGTGCTATAGGAAGATGAAGCTCCAGTTCCAGCGGCATGACGAGAAACAGTTAAGTCCGGAGACATCGGTGTGATTTTTGATGGTCACCTCTAAAAACCTCATGTGAGCGAAAATGTGCGGGGCGGTTCCGAATATGGAGCCGCCTCTAATTGGGAGTCAAGGGCGAAACCTCCGCACGAAGTGCGGTAACTCTGCGCACCGGCGCGCAGAAACTCCCTGTGGAAGCACGGTTAAACGCCAAAAAGCGCTAAAGAAGTGTGGGTCGGGGAGCCAAACGAAGTTTGTCTGAGAAACGCAAGAGTTTTTCCCCACAGTTTTTACAATTTATTCACTATGATTAAAGCGCCGCAGAATGCTCTGCGGCGCTTTTGCAGGTAAAGCCCCGACGCTTTTCCCTGCTTCATGTCAGACTGCCGTGAAAACGGTTTATGACAGAAATCATTGCAAAGATGTCAGGAGGCAGATCGGTCAGACTTACCGCCGATCGTTTGTTAAGAGGATATTCCGCTGCGGCATGGTCAGCCGCGAGTGCTTCCGGCGTGAGCGACTCCTCATCTCTGAAGATTCGCCCGCTAAGCCCGGTAAGACGGTTCATCAGGACTTCTTCATCTTGAAGGAGAGGCAGTCAGTGCACTGACATACTGTAGGGTCAGCCTCGTGTGTGCCGACTTCGATCTTGTCGAGAGAGCAGTAGTCCTCGCAGCAGCAGTGATGCTCGCAGTTGTGGATAGTACAGCCGATATGCTTGTTTGCAAATTCAGTTCCCATTTTAACGCTTCCTTTCAGAATACAAAATAACTGCGGTTTCCGGAGTTTCTGTGACTTCCGTCCGCCGCAGTTATATTATCTGCATTCGTTTTCGCTATATTCAGCAGGAAAAATTTACATTCAGACCAGCTTCAGAACATCGTCCAGCGTTTCGCAGACGTAATCCGCGCCGTACTCCGCGAACTCCCCGCGGCTGCCGAATCCCACCAGCACCGCCGCGCACTTTATCCCCGCGTCATGAGCGCCCACGATATCGTGCATTCTGTCGCCGACCATCAGGCACTCCTCCGGCTTCGCGCCGGTGTTCTCCAGGACGTACTGTATCACCGCCAGCTTGCTGGAGCGGGAACTGTCAAAGCTAGCCGCACCGATAAAGTCGAAATACTTGTCTACCCCGAATTTCTCGAGTATCCTCACGCTGAATTTCTCCGGCTTGGATGTCGCAAGGCATACCCGCTTCCCGCGGCGCTTCAGCTCCGTCAGGAACTCCACCGTGCCCGGTATCAGCTCGTTTTCAAATAGCCCCGTCTCGCCGTAGTACTCGCGGTAGAGCCGCACCGCCTCCTGCGCCTGATCCTCCGGCATGCCCCGCCGGGTGAACTCCACGATGAGCGGAGGTCCGATGAAGCTGCGCAGGCTCTCCCGAGGCGGGACTTCAAGCCCTAAATGCTCATAGGCGTACATAACGCCGTTTGTAATGCCCATGTACGGATTCGTTATCGTGCCGTCAAGGTCGAGAAGTACTGTACTGAATGCCATTTATCTGTGTTCCTTTTTGTCGTTTTCTATCAGCCTGCGTATCGCTCCAACCGCGCAGTTTATCGCGCGCTCGCTGGATTCGCAGCGCTTGTCCGGAAGCCCCGCGTTGGTGCGCTCAACATTCCACAGGGCGGTCAGCACCGCGCCAGCGCGCACTCCGCGCAGCAGAGCCACGGAGAATATCGCCGCCGCTTCCATCTCGGAGGTCAGGCAGCCGCACTTGAGATACCCCGCCCAGGCGTTGGTGAGCTTCTCGGGAACCGCCGTGTTCCTCGGGTCTATCTCGCCATAGAAATTATCCTTGGAGTGCACCACGCCCACGTGCGCGCGGTTTCCGTCCTCGTCGGCAGAAAGCTCGTCCGCAGACGCCTTCAGCGCGCATACCACGTCGAAATTCGCCACCGCCGGGTAGTCGTCGGGAATGTACTCGTGGCTGGTTCCTTCGCTGCGTATAGCCGCGCTTGCGATGAGCAGGTCGCCGCCGGAGACCTTCAGGTCTATGCCGCCGCTCGTACCTACGCGGATAAACGTGTCCGCGCCGCACATTACAAGCTCCTCCACCGCGATTGCCGCAGATGGGCCTCCGATACCAGTGGAGCATACGCTCACCTTCTCGCCGTCAAGGTAACCGGTGTACACCGTGTACTCGCGGTTGCTGGCTATCAGCTTCGCCCCGTCGAGCTTCCCGGCTATTTTCGGAACGCGCCCCGGGTCGCCCGGAAGTATCACGTATCTGCCGACGTCCCCTTTTCTTGTTTTCAGGTGGAAACAAACGTCTCCGGAAACTATGCTTTCCATGATATGCTCCTTTCAGTTGGTTGCGGTCAGTTGTCGTCGTCCTCGTCGGAGAGTATCGACGGAGCCTTCTCCCGCGCCTTTATCGCCTGTTTCTCCGCCCACTTCGGGATATTGATGAGCATTGCGATGGCTACTGCAAGCACCGTCAGGATTATCGCCGGCATATAAAGCATGGTCGGGCCTACGCTCAGCTCCGGGTCCTGCGCGCGGGTGACGAACAGGTAGTAGGTCACGAGAGAGCCGACGGAAGCCGCGCAGTCGATTATCGAGGCAATGCGGGAGTGTCCCAGCATTATAACGAAGGTTCCGATAATGTAAACTATCGACGTCACTAGCCAGGTAACAATTGCGGGATTCCCGGTCACAGCCGGGTCGTACTCGCCTATCCAGATGCAGATAGGACCGAGAATTCCGAAGCAGAGACAGAGTATCGTCGTGCCGATGAGCATGAGGACCTTCAGCAATATAACGATGACCTTAGCCGCGCCCTCGCCCTGGTCGGGCACGAAGAACATGAAGCCGCCGACCTGCCTGCCGTTCGATTTTTTCTTCTTGTTACTCATATTACTTGATGACCTTTCCGCCGCGATCCTGCTTCTTTATCTTCATGGGAGCCTCCTCGCCGCCGCGGTCCTCGAAGAGCACTTCCTCGTCGTCATCGTCGTAGTCGGGCAGCTCGGGGTTCTTGAGACCCTGCTGTTCGTAGAACGGGTTTATGATGAACTTCTGGATAGCCGGGTAGCTTGTGAACATCGCAAGGAACGACAGCCACGCTATCGGCAGCAGCGGTATCAGGAATACCAGCGGGAAGAAGAACATGCCCAGGAGAGCGATGTAAACCAGGAACGCCGCAAGGGTTATCAGGTTGCCCTTGATATTCAGGAACGCCAGGATAAACGAGTTCTTGAGTATCTGCGGAAGCCTGAGGTTCAGCGCGACTATCTGCGGGAATATGTAGAAATTCATCAGCAGAATGATGATCTCCACAGCCATGACCATCGCGTAATAGAGCCAGTAGGGCTTGTCGGTGTCGTTCATGTTGGAGGTGAAGAAGAAGAAGCTGAACACCGCCATAACGATGAACCAGATGTCCATCAGCCCTATCACGAAGGACTGCTTGAAGTTCTTCTTGAACGCCTGCCAGAAATCGTGGAACACGAACTGCGGCCTCTCAAGGTAGATATTGCGCATGAGCGCGGTCATCGCCGCAGTTGCCGGGCCGAAGGTGACTATCGGAAGGCAGAACAGAACGTAGATCAGATTGATCTTGAAGAACGTCCAGAACTTGTTCGCGAACATCTCCCAGAACCGGAAAAACGGCTTTTTCTGCCTGCCTCTCTTGGCTACGCCGGAGCCTGCTTCGTTGTTGTTGTAGAATAAACCCATGATGATCCTTTCCTGCTGTTTATTTCAGCGGATTCCCCGCCGTTTTTCATATCGCGTACTGAAAGATTATGCCGAGTATCATCGCCGCCGCAAGTATGACTGCGATCACCCGGAATACCCTCATAAGACGCCTGCGCTTTTTCTCGTCCATTTCAATACCTCCGCTTTAATCCACCGACGGCACGGCGCGGTACTGACCGTAATCCTGGAATGCATATACGCTGCCCTCCGGGATATCGGGTACCGGGACCTCCGCCAGAATATTCCCGCCCTTATCGGACAGTATCAGGGTCTCGCCCTTTTTCAGGCTGAAATTCGCCTGTAGCTGGTGCAGTGCCGACTCGGTCTTGTTGTTGTCCGTGACTATCAGCAGCTCGCCGTACGCCGGAACGCTCCGAGCGGGTATCTCCCAGCGGTCTAATTTCTCCGGCTTGTCGGTGAGGTACAGCCCCGCCGTGGAGACCTCCGTGCTGTTCGGATTGTACAGCACTATGTAACCCGCCTTCTTCGCGGTGCTTATCTCCTTTATCTGAAGCGGCGCGTCCGTGGTCTCGCTTAGCTTCGTGTTCAGCTTCGCGATTATCCTGCCGTCGGTGCCCGCCGTCCGGGCGTTTAGCTCAACTTCCGGAGTATCGTAGGTCACGCCGTTTATCTCCCAGCTCACGAACTCCCAGCCGTCGGCGATCTCCGCCTTCAGCGGTACTGTGCATTTGCAGTTGTACTCCGCGCTGAGTATCCCGCGGCCGTTCCTTTTCTGGGTGTTCAGCGTCGTGACCGCCCCGCCCGCCCCCGTGACGGATACGGTGTAGGTGTTTTTCTCCCACTCGAACAGCTTGTACATATTCCGGAATACCACGTACTCCCTGATATCCGCAAAGTCGCGTATCTGCTGGCGGCTGTTCGCGAAGGTCTCGCGGTTCGCCCATTCGGAGGTTATCCCCTTGTCCAGCGCATATAACTGCTCGCTGTCGCTCATCGCGCACAGTTCGTCCAGGGTCTCCAGTATGTGGTTCTTTTCAAAGGCGTTCGCCGTAAGGTCGGACATCGCAGCCGCGAACTTCTCGCGCATGTCCTCACGCGCCAGAAGCGCTATCAGAGCCTTGCTCTCGCCGCTCATATGGGTCCCCCTCAGCAGATCGCGGAGGGTGTCGGCGTTGGGGCGGTCGCCGTAGAGGCTCCAGGCGTACTCCGCGTCAAAGAACATGAACCGCCAGCGCCCGTCCTGGAACTCCGAGGTTATCTCCTCGCCCTCCGACGGGTAGTACCGGAACGCCTTGTAGTTGTTCCCAGGCCAGTCCTTGTTTGCGATGAACACCTGCATGCAATAGTACTGCATGAGGTTGTCGATGTCGACAAGCCCGCAGAACTCCGCGAAGGTGCTGTCGTCGGTCAGGTCGCGGTCGTAGTAGGCGTAGAGCTTTCCGTAATCCTCCAGTGCGCGCTCGCTGCCCTCGTCCGCATCCTCGGTGTTGCTTACTATCTCGTAGTTATCCTTGTTCCCGCCGAAATACGTTGCGAGGTAATCCTCGTTGTAGTTCTCGTGCACCCAGGAGTACCCGTAGTACTCGCCGTTGAGGAACACCGCCGCCGGAGTGCAGTGCTGCGTCACCGGGTAGCCGTAATCCTGCGCCAGCTTCTGGGAAAGCTCGTCCCGGACGCCTGCGAACTCGCGGTCGTTGGCGCCGTTGCGGAGCACTATGCGGTCGAACTCCGACACCGGAACTCCGTCGGCGGTCTGCGCGCCCTCAAAGAACGCATATTTAAACTTGCCGTTGTCCGGGTCGTAGCTCTTGCGGGCGATGAGCCTCAGCGACTTCTGGTCTGGAACCCTGGAATAGCCTCCGGAGAGCCTTACCCCCGCCGCCTGGTCTATCACCTTGGTGCCGTCGCTTTCGAACACCTCGACGTAGATGGGGCGCTCCGCCTCTCTGCCCGAGAGGTAGTAGTTGCCAGGCGCGTTGTAGGGTATCTCCTCGCCGGGGTGCTCCTTTACGTAGTCGTCGTAGATCTTTCCAGGCACCGCTATGCCGTATTCGTAGTCGTAGAGGTTATACGGGTCGGTGCTCAGCACGAACACCAGCGTATTGCCGTCGAACCGCTCCGCGACGTCCTGCCCGACAACGTAGCTCACCGTGCAGATGTCGCCCTTCGTCCCGTCGGACAGCACCGACAGCGCCTTCACCGTGGTTGCCCTGACCTCCGGCGTGGCGTTTATCTCGATGGGCTGCGTGTAAAGCTCGGACTCCCCGGGAACCGGGTCGGAGCCGTCGGTGGTGAAATACACCGTGCCGCTGTCCGCTGAAAGCTCCAGCGAGATGTTCTCGGAATAGAATCCGGAGGGCAGCGAGAATCTCACACTGCCGCTCTGGACGGCGTTCCGCTCCGTTTCGGTGACGGAGACCTCCCCGTCTTCTGCCATGTCGGCATTGAGCTGCGTCTCCACCGGGGGAAACAGCGTGTACATCAGCGCCGATACTGCTCCCAGCAGAACAACTCCGCCGAGTATGATAAATCGCTTCATAAGTAATTATCCGTTTCTGTTTTTGTCTGCGAATACCTTCGCGAGCGCTTCGTTACGGCGCTGCGGGTACTTTCCGGTGTCCTCTGGGTATAATCCGAACATCGGCTCGTGGTAGGCGTGGTAGCTGTAGGAGATTCCGTTCTCATTGCAGAAGTCCATCACGTCCGCGACCCAGCGCTCGCCGCCGAGGCCGTTTTTAAAGCTCTCAGCGTCCGCGCCGAATTCCCCGAGGTATATCGGAACGTTGTTTTCCTTCCCGAACCTGACTATTTCGGACAGCTCCGCGAAAACGTATTCTCGGCCGCTTTCATAGACGTTCTCCGCAAGGCTGAAATCCGCGCGAATATCCGCGAAGCTGCCGGAGGGCGCTCCGACAGTCCGCATGTGGCCGCTTATCTTATATTTGCAGCCCTCGCGCAGCTTCAGCTTGTCGAACGTCAGCACGTAATCGTCCGTGCCGCCGGATATCTTCAGATAGCCCGCGCTCATCGACCAACTTCCGGTGCCGTCGCTGCTCCAGACGTTCTCCGGCTTCTGGCTGCCGTCGGAAAAGTCGTTGTGCCAGACAACAACGGAAGTACCGTCCGGGGCGTATTCAGTGACCGTCACGTCGTCAAACAGCGCGGTCCCGCTCCCCAGCTTTGAGGAATGCAGCACCGGCGCGTATAGGTTGTAGTCCTCCCCCGCCGTGAAACAGCCGCTCTCGTAATAGGTATCCTGCGAAGTCTGCCGGGCGCTCATGCAGCCTACCCAGTAATCAAGGTAGTTGTCAGCGTAGCACGGCTTTGGGTATTCAACGCTGTCCCCCGCCGACTGGTGCGTGAACGCATGCGGCGTGTAGAAATGTCCCTCGTAGACCGCGTTGTCGTCGTCTATCAGGAACCACAGTTCATCGGTCGAGTATTTGTTCCAGAGGTTTTCACCGGTGGACATATCCTTCACCGCCGCGACATGCTCCACGAAAACAATGTGATTCCGGTCGTATCTCCGGATCTCGTCAGTACACCGCTGCATCAGCCGCTGGCACTGCCCCACCGTTTTGTTCACGTTGGAAAGCTCCGGGACCACCGGCTCGTTTATCAGCCCGTAGCCCTGTATCGTCGGCTCGTCGGCGTATCTTCGCGCTATTTCGCCCCAGAGCTTCACAAGTCTGCGCTGATTCTCCGGGTCTGTCCAGAGCGCCGTGCCGTTCCCCTGGGACTGGTAGCCGCCCTGCGGATAGTGCATGTTCAGCACCAGACCGATGTTGTATTTCTTCGCCCAGGCTATGCTCCGGTCGATGTAATCGAAGCCCTCCTGCTTGTAGACATACGGGTTTTCGTCGTCCTCGAACCAGCGGTAGTTCAGCAGGAACCTCACCGAATTGAACCCCAGCTCCGACATCTCCCGGAAGCTGTCCTCGTTATGATGAAGCCCGATATCCGCTAGGGAACTCACCCACATATCGTTGCCGAACCCCATTCCCCGGAACACGGCGGTCTCACCAGCGGGGCTGACTATTGCGCCGCCCTCAGCACGGTAGAATTCCTCAGGGTTGTGCTGACCGGACTTCACGCCGGTAAGCGCGATGACCGCCGCAGCAGCTCCCGCAATTAGCTGTCTGAACATGGTTTTTCCTCCTTAATTACGTCGCGCAGAGCGCGAGATCCTTCTCCGCTTCCTTTTCAAGCTTTTCGTAGATATCCGGCAGAGCCTTCCTGAAGTTCAGCGGCCGGAACGTCTCGGCGTCCACGAATGCGTGCGCGCTGGTGCCCTCGGTGAGTATCTCCGGGCTGCCCTTGCGGCGGCACTCATAGCGGAACTCCACCCTTGCCGGGCTGAACCTTGTGACGTAGGTGGTTATCTCCAGCGTATCGTCGTAACGCGACGGCTGGCGGTACTTGCAGGATATCCCGGTCACGGGTATCATCACGCCGCGGCGCTCCATCTCGGCGTAGCTCACGGCGGCGTTTTTGATGTAGTCGGTGCGGGCTACCTCGAACCACACGGGATATACCGCGTGGTGGGTGACTCCCATGCAGTCTGTTTCGGCGTAGCGTACGGTTATTTCTGTTACTGACGGCATATCAGAGCCTTTCCCGGCGGCTCTGGATAAGCCCTGCGAAATGAGCAAGAATGCAGTCCGGAACCAGCCTGCCGAGGATTATCCCCGCCTTCATCACCGGCGACGGAACTATAGTGAGCTGCCCCGCGAACATCTGCCTTACGGCATACTCCGCAACGAACTCGCTGGACTGCGGCGGCATCGTGAAATCGACCCGCGCCTTGTCCATGAACTCGGTGTTGACCGGCCCCGGGCAGAGCATGGAGACCGAAACATGGCTGTGCGCCGCGCGGAGCTCCTCGTGAACCGCCTGAGTCATGCGGACAACGTACGCCTTGCTCGCGTAGTAGGACGAAAAATGCGGCCCCGGGAAGAATCCCGCGCTGCTGGCGGTGTTCAGAATATAGCCGTAATCGCGCTTCCTGAAATCCTGGAGGAACAGCTTGAACAGCGTGTGGAACGCCTTAACGTTCACGTCAAGCTCGGCTAATTCGCGGTCGAGGTCGGTGTCGGTAAGGTCGCCGAAAACGCCTAAGCCCGCGTTGTTTACGAAAATGTCGATGCTGTACTTCTTCACGCGGCGGTGCAGCTCCCGGCACTGAGCCATGTCGGAGATATCAGCCGCGATTATGTGCACCTTCACGCCGTAGGTCTCGGTGAGCTCCTTTTTCAGCTCCTCGAGGCGGTCGCGGCGGCGCGCTGTGATTATTACGTTTATTCCGTGCTTGGCAAGGGAGCGTGCGATGTCCCTTCCTATTCCGGAGCTTGCACCTGTAACTAACGCTATCATTTCTTGTCCTCCGTTTTCTTTTCGGGCATTTTTACCTCGCCCTGCACTGCCTTGACAAGGCTGCCGTCCGGCATTTTGTAGTACACGCGGTCGAGGTGCTGCGCGAGTCCCTTCTTGAAGCCCTCGCGGTACTCGTCGCGGAGCGCCTGCTGCTCCGCCTTTTCTTCCTCGGTGAGACCCTCCGCGCGGTGCTTGCGCGCGAGGTGGTTTATTCTGTCTATCTTTTCCTTTTCCATAGTATCAGCTCCTGTATCAGCCCTGATATGCGGGCTTTGTGAAGATGAACGGCGGCAGCGGAACTCCGTTTTCGCCGTCCCTCAGAGGGATATCGTCGGTGTAGTTTGTCCAGAGGTAGCGCACTCCGCGCGGGTCGGCAGTTCCGGTGACGCTGATTATTTCAGTGCCCTCGCCGGCGTTCCACAGCTCCTTATCGGAGAGGACAGCCTTTGCAGCGTGCCACTCGCCGTCGGCGGACATCAGCTCGAAGCCGCTTATCTCCTCGGCGTCGTCCTTCACCTCAAGGCAAAGCCCGGTGGAAACGAACACGTCCACGCTGCCGGAGTTCCAGCATACCTCGTAAGCCTCGGGGTTGAAGGTGGAGAATCCGCCATCCTGCCCTTCCTCGCCGTCAACGAACTGCACCTGATAGCAGCCGTTGAGCGCCGCAAGGCAGAATCTGTGAGCCGGGGTCTTTTTGTCCTTGGGGTGTATCTCGCTGAACTCGCCGCAGTCGGTCAGGACTGCAAGCGCTGTTCCCGCGGTGGTGCGTGCGGTCTTAGCCTGGGCCTCGCGGATAGTGCACCAGTTCTTGAAATCCGGGTCGGCCTCCCAGCGGTGCATGGGAAGCTGCCCGATAACGAAGAACAGCTCGTCGTCGTTCCAGTCGTCGCGCCAGTTGCGTATCATCTGGCTGAGCAGCTTGTAGTACATTCCCGGACGGTGGTCGTCGCTCTCGCCCTGGTACCAGATAACGCCGGTCATCGTGTAGGGCGCGATACGCTCTATCATGCTCTTGTGGAGCACTCCCGGGGACATCGGGTTAAGCGGTGAAGCCGGACCGGGGTACTTGTTCTCGCCGCAGTAGGCAAGGCAGCCGTCCCAGGTGGGGTTCGGGGTGTTACCGTAGTATTCCGCGCTCTTGCGCTCCCATTCATTGTGGTACGCCTGATAATCGAGGTAATCCTGCTTGAGCTGCTGCTCGGACTTCCCGGCGGTGGCGCTGTCGTAGTCCTCAAAGTACACTGCGGTCTCGCCGTCGGCGTACTCGCGCTTGAGCCAGGCGCTCGCGGAGGTTCCGCCCCAGTTGCAGCCGATAATTCCTACCGTCAAGCCGAGCCTCGCGGAAAGCTCCTTTGCGAAGTAGTAGCCCACGGCGCTCCAGTACTGCGCACTCTCCTTGTTGGAGAAATCGTTCCAGCCCATCTGCTTCTCGCTATCGAAGAAGCTGTCGTCCGCGATGGTCTTCTTCATCGTGTAGTAGAAACGGACGTTAGGGGTATCGTCGTTTTCAAGGCTGTCCTTTCCGGTAGAGCAGTTGCGGAGCTCCAGCTCCATGTTGCTCTGGCCTCCCGCGAGCCACACCGCGCCTACCGCCACGTTTGTGAACGTGCGGCTCTCGGAGCCGTCGGAGACCGTCAGCTCCACGCTGTCCTGCGCGGGCTGCGGCGGGAGCATTACCAGCCATCTCCCGTTGTGGACGACCGTGCTGTTGGTAGCCGCCTCCATGCCGGAAATGCTTACGGTTATCTTTGTGCCGTCAGTGCCTGTGCCGAATACGCTTACGGGCTTCTGGAACTGGAGCACCATGTTGTCGCCGAATATCTGCGCTGTCTGGAAATTCGTCATTGTATGTTAGTCCTTTCAGAGTAAAAAATATCAAATATTAAATAGCTGCGAAGCAGCACCGAAATTCCGAATTCCGAATTCTTAATTCCGAATTAATGTAAAAAATATAATAGGGTGCAGGAATACATACTGCACCCTATTATATTTTACCTCTAATGCGCCGGAATGTCAAGCATTTTCACGGAATACACACATATCTCAGACCTCGCCGGGGTGATTTTTCCTCCAGGCGAGGTAGCTCTCGAGAATGACCGCAGCCGCCGCGGAATCCAGCACCTCTTTGCGCTTCTTTCCGCGCTTATTGACGTCGTTCATGAAGCCTATCGCCGTCACGGTGGAGGAGCGCTCGTCCCACATGCGCACGTCCACGCCGACAAGCTCCTTTAAGCGGTCCGCGAACAGTCTGCACTTCTCGGAGCGCGGACCCTCGGTGCCGTTCATATTTATCGGGTTGCCGACTACGATAAGCTCCGCCTTGTTTTCACGCGCCGCCTCGGCGGTCATTTCAAGGCACCTGTCGAAGTCCTTCATGTTGATGGTGTACAGCGGAGAGGCGAGCACCTCGCCCTTGTCGCACATCGCAAGCCCGGTACGGCTGTCGCCGTAGTCTACTGCCATTATTTTCATACATCGTTCTCCTAATCAAGAAGGGGGGGGGAAAGAAAATTCGGAATGCGGAATGCGGAATTCGGAATTAATGTGTCCGCTTCGCGGACGATTTCAAATCAGCAGCAATTGAATGCTGTTTCAACAAATGCTATAATCTAATTTTTAAATCCGTCCTGCGAAGCAGGACACCGAAATTCCGAATTCTTAATTCCGAATTCCGAATTTAAAATCAGTCCCATGGCTTGACCTGTCCGACTATCTCGGAAAGATCCTTTATGCCGTTCTTGTCCATGTAGTCGTTCAGACCCTCGATGACCTTTATCGGCGACCACGGGTCGGTGAATATCGCCGTGCCCATCTGTATCGCGGACGCGCCTGCCATCATCATCTCGACTGCGTCCTCCCAGGTGGAGATGCCGCCCATGCCGATTATCGGGATCTTCACCGCGTTGTAGCACTGCCATACCATGCGGACTGCCACCGGGAATATCGCCGGGCCGGAAAGTCCGCCGACATTGTTGTGGAGTATCGGGCGCTTTGTGCGGATATCTATGCGCATTCCGAGGAGCGTGTTTATCATCGAGATGCTGTCCGCGCCCTCCGCCTCGACCGCCTTCGCTATCTCGGTGATGTTCGTTACGTTCGGGGTCAGCTTCACGATAAGCGGCTTGCTCGTTGCGGCTCTGACCGCCTTCGTGACGGACGCCGCGCCCTCGCAGGTGACGCCCCATGTCGCGCCGCCCGCCTTGACGTTCGGGCAGGAGATGTTAAGCTCTATCATGTCGACGCTGGTGACATCAAGCGCCTCCGCAGCCGCGATGTAGTCGTCGATCGTTGCGCCCGCAACGTTCGCGATGATGACGTTGCCCTCCTCCTTGAGGGTCGGGAGGTAATACTCGATGAAGCCGTGAACGCCGATGTTCTGAAGTCCCACGGAATTCAGTATGCCGGAGGGAGTCTCAGCTATTCTCGGAGGAACGTTTCCCATCTTCGGCACGATGGTCATTCCCTTGCAGGAGATACCGCCGAGCCTGGACAGCGGGTACAGGTCGGTGAAGCACTCGCCGTTGCCGTAGGTTCCGGAAGCGGCGATCACCGGGTTCGGGAACTCAACGCCCGCGATTTTTACGGAAAGATCAGCCATTGAACTTTACCTCCTTTGCGTCAAATACGGGGCCGTCCTTGCAGACCCTCGCGTAATGCTCCTGACCGTTGCGGACGGTCATGCAGGAGCAGACCACGCACGCACCCACGCCGCAGCCCATTCTCTGTTCCAGGGACACCTTGCAGGGGACTTCATACTGCGCGCATATCTTCGCGATGGCGTTGAGCATAGGCATGGGGCCGCATGCGCATACGATGTCCGCGCCGGTGTTCTTAAGGGTGCTCTCCAGCGGACCCGTCACCATTCCGTTGTAACCTACGGAGCCGTCGTCGGTGCATATCGCGGTAGCCGCGCCGTACTTCTCGAACTCATCGGCGAGGATAATGCGGCTGTAGTCGCGGAAGCCCAGGATAGCGGTAGCGCGGTCGCCGAGCTTCTTTGCAAGCCCCAGCATGGGAGGTACTCCGATACCGCCGCCGACCAGAACTGCCCTGCGGGCGCTGTCCGGGATCGCGAAGCCGTTTCCGAGCGGGCCGAGTACGTCGAGATTATCGCCGACATTCAGGCGGGATATAGCTTCGGTGCCCTTGCCGCGTACCTCGAAAACGAATCTCAGCGTTCCCCTGGAACGGCTGAACTCGCAGATGGATATGGGGCGGCGCAGGGTGAATCCCGGCGCGGAGATGTTGGCAAACTGACCGGCGTGCGCGGCTTTCGCGGCTTCCGGGGCGTAGATGGTGATGGAGAAGGTATCCCGCGAGATGCTTTTTTTCTCGATTATCGGGTACTTGTCGCAGTAGTAGCTCATGTTAGCTCCTTTCGGTGGTGTCGTTGGTTTCCGGCGCTTCGGAAGGAACCGCGGGTTCCTCCTTCACGACCGCGGTCATGCGGACTGCCGTGCTTTCCTCATGTACCTCCGGTTCGGTCATTTTCTGCATAAGATGGCGGAAAAGACATATCAGTATCGCGATTATCAGCAGGTCGAGGACAAGCTGCAGCGTGAACCAGCCCTCGTCAGCCATCAGCATGTTGTTGTGGGTTATCATCATCATTTCGCTGATGAACATGAGCGCGGGTATCTTGCACAGCGAAGCGCAGAGCGCGTACATGTCGTAGAGCTTCTGGGCGTTTCGCTTGGTGACGTTGAAGCCCTTCAGCCTGTGGCTTTTCAGCACGAGGACGATATAAACGGCAAACACCGCGAGCACCGCCGCCGGGAATATCAGCGTCAGCCAGTGCTTCCAGCCGAGGGAGCTGTCCGCCTGCGTCAGCTTTTCCAGCGCTTCACCGCCGATGTAAGTTTTCAGCGTATCGTCGTACACCGTCATGAACATTATCTCAACGGAGCAGATGAACACCGCCAGTCCGACGGAGAAAACATCGGCGATTATGCGGGGTATCTTGTAGGAGTGCTTTACGGGGTACTTGCCTATTTTCATAATGGTTCCTTTCGCCGGGGGATTTTTAATTCAGAACTGAATAACGCTCAGAATGAAACTCAGGCAATACCGCCCCGGAGCCAGACGCTGGTAACAGAGCGATATTGCCGTTAGTATTCTCAGATTTTGGTGATATCCACAAGCTCCACGTCGTTGACTGTCTTGTGCATTTCAAGGCAGTCGAGGAGCGCGTTGGCGGTGTCTATCGCAGTAAGGCACGCGATGGAGCGCTCAACAGCCTTGCGGCGCATCTTTACGCTGTCGCGGGAGGGCTGTCTGCCGGTCTCGGAGGTGGAGATAACGTACTGTATCTTGCCGCTCTCGAGAAGCTGAATAACGTCCGGGTCGCCCTTGCCTATTCTGTAGGCGTGGCTCGCAGCAATCATGTTGCGGTTCAGCACGGAAGCGGTTCCGCTGGTGGCGTAGATCTTGAATCCGAGCTGCTCGAACCGGCTTGCGATCTCGATTATCTCGTTCTTGTCGCCGTCCTTTACGGAAATGAGCACGCCGCCCTCGTGGTGGAGCTTATAGCCCGCCGCGATGAGTCCCTTGAGCAGAGCCTCGCTGAAGGTCTTTGCGATACCAAGGCACTCGCCGGTGGACTTCATCTCCGGGCCGAGCTGGTTGTCAACGTCGTTGAGCTTCTCAAAGCTGAATACCGGAACCTTGACCGCGATATAGTCGCCGGCGGGGTACAGACCGCTCTTGTAGCCCATATCCTTGAGCTTCGCGCCGAGGATTATCTTGGTCGCGATGTCCACCATGTTAACGCCGGTTACCTTGCTGATGTACGGCACAGTCCTGGAGGAACGCGGGTTGACCTCGATGACGAATACCTCGTGGTTGTAAACAACGTACTGGATATTTACCAGACCTACAACGTGCAGCGCCTTAGCGAGCTTCTCGGTGTAGTCGATGATGACCCGCTTGATGTGCTCGGTGAGGGTCTGCGCGGGGTAGATTGAAATGGAGTCGCCGGAGTGTATACCTGCGCGCTCGATGTGCTCCATGATACCCGGTATGAGGAAGTCCTCGCCGTCGCAGATGGCGTCTACCTCGACCTCGGTGCCCATCATGTACTTGTCAATGAGCACGGGGTTCTCCAGCTTGTGACTGGTGATTATCGTCATGTACTCGGTAACATCGCTGTCACAGTGCGCGATTATCATGTTCTGACCGCCGAGAACGTAGGACGGACGAAGCAGTACCGGATAACCGAGTTCGTTCGCAGTCTTGAGCGCTTCCTCGGTGGTGAACACGGTGCTTCCCTTCGGGCGCGGAATGCTGCACTTCTCGAGCAGCTCGTCGAACAGCTCTCTGTCCTCCGCCGCGTCAACGTCAGCCGCAGAGGTTCCCAGAATGCGCACGCCGAGGGCGGTGAGGTGCTTTATAAGCTTGATAGCGGTCTGACCTCCGAACTGAACTACCACGCCGTAGGGCTTCTCGGTAGCGATGAGGGCTTCAACGTCCTCCTTGGTCAGCGGGTCGAAATACAGTCTGTCGCCGGTGTCGAAGTCGGTGGAAACGGTCTCGGGGTTATTGTTGCAGATTATCGCTTCGCAGCCCTCTTCCTTCAGCGTCCATACGCAGTGTACCGAGCAGTAGTCGAACTCGATGCCCTGACCGATTCTGATAGGACCGGAGCCGAATACGATTACCTTCTTCTTGTCGGTGGGGTGCTGCTCGATGAACTCAGCCGCTTCATTCTCGCGGTCGAAGGTGTTGTAGAAGTACGGAGTGCTTGCGGAGAACTCAGCCGCGCAGGTATCTACCATCTTGTAGACTGCAAGGCGGCGCTCCTTTATCTTCTGACCGGAAATGCGCTCGATGGTGCTGTCGAGGTAGCAGTATTTCTTCGCCATGTCGTACTTTTCCTGGGTCAGCTCGCCCTCAGCCAGCCACTTCTCGAGCTGAACGAGGTTGTTCAGCTTGCTGATGAACCACTTGTCTATCTTCGTGATGTCGTGGATAACGTCAACTGAAATGCCGCGCTTGAGCGCCTCGAATACGCAGAACGAACGGTCGACGTCGATGTCCTCCAGCTTCTTGAGCACTTCCTCGTCGGTGAGCTTTACGAAATCCTCCTTGGTCATGGTGTCCATGCCAAGCTCAATGGAACGCACCGCCTTCATCATGCCGGCCTCGAAGCTGGGCGCGATAGCCATTATCTCGCCGGTCGCCTTCATCTGGGTGCCGAGGGTCTTTTTCGCGTAAACAAACTTGTCGAACGGCCACTTCGGGAACTTTACTACCAGGTAGTCGAGCGCAGGCTCAAAGCACGCGTAGGTCTTTCCTGTGACCTGATTTACTATCTCGTCCAGCGTGTAGCCTACGGCGATACGCGCAGCGACCTTCGCGATAGGATATCCGGTAGCCTTGGAAGCCAGCGCGGAGGAACGGGAAACTCTCGGGTTTACCTCGATTACGGCGTAGTCGAAGCTGTCGGGCTTGAGCGCGAACTGGCAGTTGCAGCCGCCCTCGACTTTCAGTTCCTGAATGATGTTGATAGCCGCAGTACGCAGCATCTGATATTCCTTATCGGCGAGGGTCACGCAGGGAGCCACAACGATGGAGTCGCCGGTGTGAACGCCGACCGGGTCGAAGTTCTCCATGGAGCAGACGGTGATAACGTTGCCCTTGCTGTCGCGCATTACCTCGAATTCGATCTCCTTCCAGCCGGAGATGCACTTCTCGACCAGAATCTGTGTGATAGGCGAAAGGCGAAGTCCGTTGGTGGCTATCTCGTGGAGCTCCTCAGGGGTCTGCGCGATACCGCCGCCGGTGCCGCCCAGCGTGAACGCAGGTCTGACGATTACCGGATAGTGAATGACCTCGGCGAAGTCCATAGCGTCCTCGACAGTCTCAACGACCTTTGAAGGAATGCAGGGCTGGCCTATCTTCTCCATGGTGTCCTTGAACGCCTGCCTGTCCTCCGCCTTGTGGATAGTTTCAGGGTTGGAGCCGAGCAGCTTTACGTTATGCTCAGCCAGGAATCCGCACTCCGCAAGCTCCATTGAGAGTGTCAGACCGGTCTGTCCGCCGAGGTTCGAGAGCACGCTGTCCGGCTTCTCGATCTCGATTACTCTCTTTACGACGTCAAGAGTCAGCGGCTCGATGTAGATCTTGTCCGCCATGTGCTTGTCCGTCATGATGGTAGCCGGGTTGGAGTTTATCAGAACTACCTCCAGACCCTCCTGCTTGAGCGCGCGGCACGCCTGGGTGCCTGCGTAGTCGAACTCCGCAGCCTGACCGATAACGATAGGACCGGAGCCTATAACCAGTACTTTCTTGATATCACTTCTTAACGGCATGACTTTTTACCCTCCATCAGCTCAATAAACTCGTCGAACAGGTACGCGGTGTCCTTGGGGCCGCCGCATGCCTCCGGGTGGAACTGCACTGTGAACGCAGGCGCGTTATGATAACGAACGCCCTCGCAGGTGCCGTCGTTGCCGTTAACGTGGCTTACCTCGCCTGCCTCGGCGGGAACGCTGCCGCTTACGACCGCGTAGCCGTGGTTCTGGGAGGTGATGAATGTTCTGTCAAGCGCGAGATCCTTTACCGGCTGATTGCCGCCGCGGTGGCCGTACTTCAGCTTCTCGGTCTTGGCGCCGTTTGCCAGCGCAAGGAGCTGATGTCCGAGGCAGATGCCGAACGTGGGTATCTGAGCCGGGATAAGCTCGCGGAGGGTCTGGATAGCTTCGGTGTTGTCGGCGGGGTCGCCGGGGCCGTTGGAAAGCATTATGCCATCGGGGTTCAGCGCCTTTATCTCGTCCGCGGTGGAGTTCCACGGCATTACGGTGACGTTACAGCCGCGCCTTACCAGCTCACGGCGGATATTGAACTTGTAGCCGTAGTCCATCAGCACAACGTTGAACTTCGCGTTCTCAGCCGGGTAGTACTCCTTCGCCTTTACGCTTACCTTCGGGACTACCTTTCCGACATTATACGCGCGTATCTGCGCAAGAAGCGCTTCCTTGTCGAAGTCGCCGTGGACGATCGCGCCGTTCATTACGCCGCTCTCGCGGATGATCTTTGTGAGGTGGCGGGTGTCGATGTCGTAGATACCGATGATGTTGTACTTCTTCAAGTAGCTGTCAAGGTCGCCCTCGCAGCGGAAGTTCGACGGATCCTCGCACTGCTCTCTCACGATGTAGCCGCTGACAACGCTCCCGTTGGACTCGGGGTCTACGGAGTTAACGCCGTAGTTGCCGATGAGCGGGAAAGTCTGGGTGACTATCTGTCCGCAGTAGCTCGGGTCGGTGAGGGTCTCCTGATAGCCCACCATCGCGGTGGTGAACACTATCTCGCCCACAACGGAGCCGTCCGCGCCGAACGCCCTGCCCTCGAACTCAGTGCCGTCCGCGAGAATTAGCGTCGCTTTCTTTTTGTTCTCGAATATCATTTCTTCTCCTCCATGCGCATGCGCGTACATGTAATTGATTTATATATATGATTGTTACACGGGACGATGAATTTAAATTCGGAATTCGGAATTATGAATTCGGAATTATGGTGTCCTGCTTCGCAGGACGATATTTAAATCGGATAACCGCCGCGCCAGCGGCGACCGAAATTCCGAATTCCGAATTGTAACTGCTGTTTCAGCTAACCTTCCGGATCACTTATTAATTACGATCTTCCCCACTATCCCCATGATCTCGTTTCTCATGCGGATAGCTTCGCGGCGTGCAGCCTCTGCGTAGTTGTGCTCGTCGCACTTTTCCTTCTGGTAGGCGCACATGATGCCTCTGGAGCTGTTGACGATACCGCCGAGACCGTTCTTATCGAATGCGCCTGCGATGTCCTTCGCGCCTGCGCCCTGAGCGCCGTAGCCCGGGATAAGGAAGAATGTGGTGGGAAGCACGTCGCGGAGGTATCTGAGCTGCTCGGGGTATGTAGCGCCGACTACCGCGCCTACGCCGGAGTATCCGTAAACGCCGGGGAGATCCTCGCCCCACTTCTCGCACATGTGGCCCATGGTCTCATAGATGGTCATGCCGTCTATCTTCTTGTCCTGGAGCTCGCCGGAGCTGGGGTTGGAGGTCTTTACAAGCACGAAAATACCCTTGTCGTTGTCGCGGCAGGTAGCGAGAAGCGGCTTTATGCCGTCGCTGCCGAGGTAGCCGTTTACAGTCAGCGCGTCGCCGAGGAACGGCTCGTAGGTCTGGCTGCCTACCTGTACTTTGCCCAGATGAGCCGCCGCGTATGCCTCCATCGTGGTGCCGATGTCGTTGCGCTTGCCGTCGGTGATGACGTACATACCCTTGCTGCGCGCGTACTCCTGGGTCTTGTAGAGAGCCTTGACGCCCGCCGGACCGTACATCTCATAATAAGCCGCCTGCGGCTTCACTGCGGGGACGATATCGTACAGCGCGTCGATAAGCCCCTTGTTGAATTCCAGCAGAGCCTTCGCAGCGCCCTTGAGGGTCTCGCCGTACTTCTCGAAGCACTTCTCCTTGATGTACTCCGGAACATATGCGAGCTTGGGGTCAAGCCCTGCAACGGAGGGGTTCTGGGTCTTTTCGATCTTTTCGATGAGTCTGTCGAGTGACATGTGTTTCTTCCTTTCTATCTCAGTCTATGCTATAGGTATAAACTGCAATTTGTCGAAAACTTACTTTTGTCCGCGAAGCGGACTTTTTAAATCCGTTTTTTGCCACGGGTCTCCCGGGGCAAAAAACACTTCTATCTGCACAAGTGTGCGGGCTGGCGGCACAGCCGCCAGGACGTGCGCGCAGGGCAGATGCTCGGCGAAAAAGTTACTTTAGTAACTTTTTCGACGTTTTTCAGTCTATGCCGTCGGTATAAACTATTTTTCCGTCCAGTACTGTATATTTTACCCTGCCCTTGAGGGTCATTCCCTTGAAGCAGGTGTTCTTCGACTTCGAGTGAAGCTTCGCCGGGTCGACTACCCACTCCTCGTTCGGGTCGAAAATGCATATATCCGCGATATCGCCGGGTCTCAGCGAGCCGCCGGGTATCGAGAGTATCCGCCTCGGGTTCACGCACATCAGCGTAACTAAGCGCTGGAGCGATATCTTCCCGGTGTGGTACAGCGCGGTAAGCGTTGCCGCAAGGGAGGTCTCCAGACCGACAACGCCGTTCGGAGCCTTCTCAAAATCCGCCTTTTCCTCCGGCGCGTGGGGCGCGTGGTCGGTGATTATGCAGTCGATGGTGCCGTCTATAACGCCCTCGGTTATCGCCTGGACGTCAGCCGCCGTGCGCAGCGGAGGGTTCATTCTGTAGTCCGCGTCGCGGCTGCGGAGCAGCTCGTCGGTCAGCATGAAATAATGCGGAGCAGTCTCGCAGGTCACCATCGTGCCGAATCTCGCCGCGGTGCGGATATTCTGCATGCTCTGCGCGGTGGAAACGTGCGCAATGTGTATCGGAACTTCCAGATCGGCGGCAAGCGTTATCTCGCGCTCTGTTATTATATCCTCGCTCAGGCGGTGGATACCCTTCACGCCGAGTTCCTTCGATACCTCGCCGTAGTTCATTATGCCGCCGTTCACGATGTCGAGATCTTCGCAGTGGGAGATGACCTTCATTCCCGCGTAGTGAGCCTTCACCATAGCCTCAGCCATTATGCGGGCGTTCTTTACGGGTCTGCCGTCGTCGGAGACCGCCACGCAGCCCGCCTTGTGAAGTTCCTCAAAGTCGCACATTTCAGCGCCGCCCAGCCCCTTTGTAATGCTCCCGACCGGATAGACGCGGGTCTTCGCTTCCTTCGCCTTTTCAAGAATGTAATGCACCGTTTCTGCATTGTCTATAGTGGGGTTGGTGTTCGGCATGCACGCTACCGCAGTCACGCCGCCCGCCGCCGCCGCATTTCCGCCGGTGATGATATCTTCCTTGTGGGTCTGTCCGGGGTCGCGGAAATGCACGTGCATATCGCATATTCCCGGGATAACCGTCAGCCCGGCGCAGTCCACCGTCTGAGCCTCCGGCGCGGAGATGTCCTCCCCGACCTCGCGTATCCGGTTATCGTGGATAAGGATATCCGCCTTTCCCTCGAAGCCGCTGGCGCTGTCAACCACATAGCCGTTTTTCAGTAATAAGTCCATTCTGCCCTCCTTGTGTTTTCTTTATGATTCGGATTCCCGTTATTCCGCGGGACATTGAGTGTAGATCACGACTTTATCGCAGCCGTCGAGCTCCCTTACGAGCACCTTGACCGTTTCTTCCCGGGAGGTCGGCAGGTTCTTCCCGATGTAGTCAGCGCGTATCGGAAGCTCCCTGTGTCCCCTGTCCACCAGCGCTGCAAGCTGTATCAGCATCGGACGTCCCCGGGACATTATGCCGTCTATCGCGGCTCTCGCGGTGCGCCCGGTGAAGATAACGTCGTCGACTATCACAACGCGCTTGTCGGTGATGTCGAATGGTATCTCGCTGTTGTCCGGGCAGCCTCCCCTGGGCTTGTCGTCCCGGAACGGAGTGATATCCAGCAGACCCACCGGTATCTCGCCGCCGTCTATCTCGGCGATACGCGCGGCTATGCGCTTTGCGAGGACCGCCCCGCGCGAAAAAAGCCCGATAAGGCAAAGACTGTCAGTGCCCTTATTGCGTTCGATCATCTCAAACGAAATACGGGTGACTGCCCTCGCCATCGAGCTTTCGTCCATTATTTCAGCTTTCTGCACAAGCCCATCTACGGTACACACGGATATCACTACCTTTCTGCCAGAATGAAAAAGCCCGCCGGATATACGGCAGGCTGTGATGTGTGTACAAAATGCACTGCCCCCTTTTCGGTGCAGCACTCCCCATACGAACTCAAACAACCTTGCCGGCATCACGGTGCCGCCTTAAAAGCCATAGAATTTCGCTGATTATTCGTTACTAGTTATTATATACTACTTCGCCTGATTTGTCAATAGGATTTTTCCTCCGGCGGAGTTAAATTTAATAACCCGCATATATTGAAATATTGTGCAATTTGTGATATACTTTGAATCAGGATAAATAACAGGGAGGGCGGCACAGTGAAAACTATCCTGATACACGGCCTGGGGCAGACCGCCGGAGCGTGGAACAAAACCGCAGAACTTCTCCCGCAGGAAGACATGCTGTGCCCAGAGCTGTCCGCATTCATCGGCGGCGGAAGCTACGGCGAACTATACTCCGGGTTCAGCGGATATCTGGACGAACTGGGTCAGCCGCTGTTCCTGTGCGGGCTGTCGCTGGGCGCGGTTCTGGCGCTGAATTACGCCATCGACCGTCCCGGCTCGGTGCGGGGACTGGCGCTTGCGGCTCCTCAGTTCCGTATGCCGAAGGCTCTGCTCAGATTCCAGGGCGCGGTTTTCCGGCTCATGCCGGAGAAGTCGTTTTCAGGCTCCGGGCTTACCAAAAAGCAGATGATATCCCTCACCGGAGACATGGCGCGTCTGGACTTCACGCCGTCGCTGGCCAGGATAGAATGTCCCGTGTCAATAGCCTGCGGAGAGCGCGACAAAGCCAACATCAGCGCCGCGCGGGAACTGGAAAGTATCCTCCCGCAGGCACGGCTAACGGTCATCAGAGGCGCCGGACATGAGATAAACTCCGAAGCGCCTGGGGAAACAGCCCGCTTTATCATTCAAGCACTCAGGAGGTAACATCATGGACTTACAGTCAATAATCGACGAGAGCGAAAAAATAGTGTTCTTCGGCGGCGCCGGAGTTTCCACCGAAAGCGGCATACCGGACTTCCGCTCGCAGGACGGACTATACAACATGAAATACAAGTACCCGCCGGAGCAGATAATCTCCCACAGCTTTTTCATGGCTGACCCGGAGGAGTTCTTCCGGTTCTACCGCGACCGCATGATATACCCCGCCGCGAAGCCGAACGCGGCTCATCTCAAGCTCGCGGAGCTGGAGCGCGCCGGGAAGCTATCCGCAGTTGTGACCCAGAACATCGACGGACTGCATTCGGACGCGGGCAGCAAAAACGTCATCGAACTGCACGGTTCGGTTCGCCGGAATCACTGCATGAAATGCGGGAAGTCCTACGGGCTGGAGTTCATCACCTCCGCCGACGGAGTTCCGCGCTGCTCATGCGGCGGGATAGTCAAGCCCGACGTAGTGCTCTACGAGGAGCCGCTCAACGAATCCGACATAAACGCGGCGATAAACGCGATATCCGACGCCGACTTGCTGATTATCGGCGGGACCTCCCTCGCGGTGCAGCCTGCGGCGGGGCTTATAAGATTCTTCAACGGCAGGCGGCTGGCGGTGATAAACAAGTCGCCGACCTCCGCAGACGACGAAGCCGACATCGTGATAAACGGCAGCATCGGCGAGACCCTCGGCTCGATAACAGTAAACTCATAAGGAGCATACATGGAGATAAAGACCGTCACCTACCAGTGCCCGAACTGCAGCGCGGCGCTGGAATACAACAACGCCCTCGGGAAATTCAAGTGCCTGTTCTGCGACAGCGAATTCACCGAGGAGGACATCAAGAAGCGGTTCGCCGAGAACGAGGGCTTCGAGCTTTCGCAGGAGAATCTCGAAGCCGAGCAGGAAGCCGCTCAGGACGAATCCAACCGGCAGGCGGAGGAGTTCGCGGGAGCCTCCGCGCTCTACACCTGCCCGAACTGCGGCGCGGGAGTCATCTGCGACAGCCTGACCGCCTCGACGCGCTGCCACTTCTGCCATACTCCGGTCATACTGACCGGGCGGCTCTCCGGCGAGTTCAGACCTAACCTGATAATCCCCTTCACCAGGACCCGCGAGCAGGCGGAGACCGCGTTCAAAGAGTACTGCAAGGGGAAGTTCCTGCTTCCGAAGGGATTCGCCAGCGAAGCCCAGATACAGAACATCACCCCGCTGTACGTCCCCTACTGGCTGAAAAGCGGCACGGTGGACGCATTCATGGAAGCCGAGGGTCACAAGGTGCATTCCTGGCGGGTAGGCGACACGCGGTTCACCAACACCAAGATATTCAATGTCACCCGCCGCGCGGAAATGACGTTCGTAAGAGTCCCCTGCGACGGCTCAAAGCGTATCGACGACAGCCTGATGGAAAGCATAGAGCCGTTCGACTACACGGGTATCAAGCCGTTTTCGATGAGCTACCTCTCCGGCTGCGGAGCTGAAAAGTACGACGTCACCGCCCAGGAGGCCGCGCCGGTCATCGACAAGCGCATTTCGGACGCTGCTGCAGATCTCCTCCGCTCGGATATGAACGGCTACAGCACCATCGCGGAGAAGCGCCGGAATATCAGCTTCACAAAGCAGCAGACGGTTTACGGACTGCTTCCGGTGTGGTTCCTCAACTATACATACAAGGGCAGGGATTACCCGTTCGTGATGAACGGTCAGACCGGCTGCAATTTCGGGATACTACCGGTGAGCGAGCTGAAAAAATTCCTGTTCGGCGCGGGGCTGTTCATCGTGCTCGGCGTGCTGCTGGGTCTGTTAGGGGGTGTGCTTTTTGCTTAAGCTTATCAAAAGAATGCTCCCCGTGCTCGTCTGCGCTGTGATCTTCATCATGTCCGGGGCGCTCGGCGCGGAGTGCTCCGCCGAGGAGGACTACGGCTATTTCGGCGCGCTTGAGGATCACCAGGACGCCCTCAGCGGCGAGCAGGCGCAGGAGCTTCTTGATATCCTGGACAGCACCGCCCGGGAAATACACGCGAATGTCGGGGTTATCCTCGGAAACGCCAACCTTGACGGGCTTTCGGAGCGCTCCTACGCCAAGGAGTTCCACAACCGCTGCTTCGGCGAGTACAGCGATTCCATCGTGCTCATGCTGGTGCAGGCGGGAAGCGGAAAGGTCGATCAGATATACTGCACTGACCGCGCCTACGACATGTACCAGCCCAGGATAGACAGCATATTCGACGCGGTATACGACGGTCTGGACAGCTCCGGCGGCGACAACTACTACGCGGCGGTCACGAACTACTGCGCGTACCTGCGGTCGCACGATTCCGTCCCGCCGAAGGTGGACATCAACATCGGTCACGTCGGCGGCGTTATCGTCGCGCTGATAATCGCGGTATGCGTAGCGAATTCCCAAGCGGCAAAGTACAAAAAGCGCGCCCCGGTGTCCGCGCGAAGATACATGGACGGCAGCCTGACTCGGTTCACTCAGCGCGGCGACGTATTCGTGCGTGAATACACGACGTCCCACCGGATAAGCAGCAGCTCCTCCGGCGGAAGCCGCCACAGCGGAGGCGGAGGTCACCGCAGCGGCGGAGGCGGCGGAAGGCGCAGATAAAACAAAGCACCCCCTGCATGCCCATGAGCCGCGGGGGTACTGTTATTTCATTTTTTTGGCGCAGTCCAGAAGGATCAGTATCGGCATTAAAAGTATATACAGCAGCGTCATAAGTCCATCGCCCCTTTCTGAGCTTATTATAGCACGTTTGTTCAGAAAAGCTGCGCCGTTTTTGATACAGTTTCCGTAAAATTTCCAGGAGGTCAAAATGCCTGCAAATAAACCTAAGTTCAAGATATCCTACAACTGCCCCGTGGTGCTGACCTACGCGGCGGTATGCCTCGTACTGGTGGCGGTGAACGCGCTCACCGGAGGCTGGCTCAACAAGTACGTCATGGTGTGCTACGGGCACCCTTCCCTGCTCGACCCCATGACCTACGTGCGCTGCATTACATACTTCTTCGGGCACTCCGGCTGGGAACACTACGCAAGCAACATGCTGCTCATGCTCCTGGTAGGCCCCGTGGTCGAGGAAAAGTACGGCAGCGGGAACCTCGCGTTCATGATACTCGTGACCGGTATCGCCAGCGGTATCATCAACTGCATATTCTTCGACACCGGCGTCATCGGCGCAAGCGGCATCGTATTCATGATGATAATTCTCAGCGCCTTCACCAACGTAAAGAAGGGCGAGATACCGCTCTCGCTGCTGCTTGTCGCCGCTATTTACCTCGGTCGCGAGATAGTCAGCGCCTTCACACCGGACGCCGTTTCACAGTTCGGTCATATCATGGGCGGTCTGTTCGGGCTGTTCTGGGGGATATATTACTACAAGACAAAATTCAGCCGGCAATACTGAGTTTAATTCGGAATTCAGAATTCGGAATTCGGAATTTTGGTGTCCGTGTGAGGGCAGAGCCCTCACCACTCTGCGCGCTGGCGCGCAGTTAAACGATTCAATGGCGCTAAAGGGGTGTGGGGGAAAACAAGAGTTTTCCCCCACATTTTTTTATTTACTGCCGTTATGACTTTTTTCGACAAGCTTGTGTCCGGTTCGCGGAGTTATTTCAAAAGTGCTGCGGATTATTCAGATATTTGTCGAAATGCACAAACTAAATCGTGATAATGCACAAATCCCCTCACTTAACATAATTAACCCTTGCAAAACACACCTTAAACATGGTATAATGATATCGTATAGACGGACATGCCCACTTCCGGGCGCAGCCGCCAAATTATTCAGGAGGACACAGGAGAATGTACAAGATTCTTACCAAGAAAATCCTCAACCCCACAGTTACTCTTATGGAAGTTGACGCTCCGATGATCGCCAAGAAGGCTGAACCGGGACAGTTCATAATCCTCAGAGTTGACGCAGAGGGAGAGAGAATCCCGCTGACTATCGCGGACTTTGACAGAGAAAAGGGCACTATCACGATCATCTTCCAGATCGTGGGCGCTACGACTGAAAAGCTGAACCACCTCGAAGAGGGCGAGTTCATTCACGACTTCGTAGGACCCCTCGGCGTTCCGAGCCACACTGAAGGTCTGAAGAAAGTCGCTGTAGTAGGCGGCGGCGTGGGCTGCGCTATCGCATACCCCATCGCAAAGAAGCTCCACCACCTGGGCGCTGAGGTCCACAGCATCGTAGGCTTCAGAAACAAGGATCTCGTTATCCTCGAGGACGAATTCAAGGCGGCTTCCGACGTAATGAAGCTGATGACCGACGACGGCAGCCACGGCGAGAAGGGTCTCGTTACCAACGCGCTTGAGGAGCTCATCAAGGCAGGAAACCAGTACGACGAAGTAATCGCTATCGGCCCGCTGGTAATGATGAAGTTCGTATGTAAGCTCACCAAGGAGTACGGCATAAAGACCGTAGTTTCCATGAACCCCATAATGATCGACGGCACTGGCATGTGCGGCGGATGTCGTCTGACCGTAGGCGGCGAGACTAAGTTCGCCTGTGTTGACGGTCCCGACTTCGACGGTCACCTTGTTGACTTCGACGAGGCTATGGAGCGCGGTACGATGTACAAGGAATTCGAGACCAGAAAGCGCGAAGAGGTCTGCAACCTCTACAAAAAGGAGGTAAAGTAAGATGCCTAACATGAGCCTTAAGAAGAACGAAATGCCCGTTCAGGACCCGAACGTCCGCAACAAGAACTTCAAGGAAGTAGCTCTCGGCTACACCGAGGAGCAGGCCGTAGACGAGGCAAACCGCTGCCTGCACTGCCCCAAGAAGCCCTGCCAGAGCGGCTGCCCGGTTTCCATCAACATTCCGGAATTCATCGCAAAGATTAAGGAGCGCGATTTTGAAGGCGCTTATCAGGTTATCCACCAGTCCAGCTCCCTGCCGGCTGTCTGCGGACGCGTATGTCCCCAGGAGACCCAGTGCGAGAGCAAGTGCGTACGCGGCATCAAGGGCGAGCCGGTAGCTATCGGCCGTCTTGAGAGATTCGTTGCCGACTGGCACAATGCGCACTCAACAGAGGCTCCCGCTGTTCCCGCTCCGAACGGACACAAGGTAGCTATCATCGGCGCAGGTCCTTCCGGTCTGACATGCGCGGGCGACCTCGCTAAGCTCGGCTATGACGTTACTGTTTTCGAAGCGCTCCACCTCGCAGGCGGCGTTCTCGTTTACGGTATCCCTGAGTTCAGACTGCCGAAGTCCATCGTTCAGCACGAGGTTGACAACCTCGTAGCTATGGGCGTTAAGGTAAACACCAACGTCGTTGTAGGACGCACCATCGAAGTCGACGAGCTGTTCGAGCAGGGCTTCGAGGCTATATTCATCGGGTCCGGCGCAGGTCTGCCGAGATTCATGAATATCCCCGGCGAGAACTTCAAGGGCGTTTACTCCGCTAACGAGTTCCTCACCAGAGTTAACCTCATGAAGGCATACAAGCCTGAGAGCGACACTCCTATCAAGAAGAACACAAGCGTTGCGGTTGTCGGCGGCGGCAACGTTGCAATGGACGCGGCGCGCTGCGCTAAGCGTCTGGGCGCCGAGAACGTATACATAGTATACCGCCGCGGTCTGGAAGAAATGCCCGCACGTAAGGAAGAAGTAGAGCACGCAATGGAGGAGGGCATCATCTTCAAGACCCTCAACAACCCCGTTGAGATACTGGGCAACGAGCACAAGTTCGTGACCGGCATGAAGTGCGTTGAGATGGAGCTTGGCGAGCCTGACGCTTCCGGCCGCCGCAGACCTGTCGAGAAGCCGGACAGCGAGTTCGTACTCGATGTTGACTGCGTTGTAATGTCCATCGGTACCTCCCCGAACCCGCTCATCAGAAACACCACCAAGGGACTGGACACCAACAAGCACGGCTGCTTCATAGCAGACGAGAACGGTCAGACCTCCCGCGAGGGCGTATTCGCAGGCGGCGACGCTGTAACAGGCGCTGCTACCGTAATCCTGGCAATGGGCGCAGGCAAGACTGCGGCTAAGGCTATGGACGAGTACATCAAGAGCAAGAATTGATTTTAAATGTCAGGCGCTCCCCAGGGGCGCCTGATATTTTTAATTCGGAATTATGAATTCGGAATTCGGAATTAATGAGCGCGCTTCGCGCGGTGATTTCAAATAAACGAAAAAGGCAAAGCAGTTTTAAGTCTGCTTTGCCTTTTGTTTTGAATCTGCTATTTTGATCTCGTCCCGCGTAGCGGGACACCATAATTCCGAATTCTTAATTCCGAATTCCGAATTTACATCAGCGACTTGATGTATTCGGTCAGTTCTGCTGCGGCGATGTCGTGGGTCTTTGCGGTGGGGTGCCAGTCTGCGGCGTAGCCGTTGGCGTTGCCGTCCTGGGTCTTGAACTGGAACGTGGAGATGTTGGTGTCGCCGGTCTCCTCGGTGTACTTCTCAGCCGCCTTCTTCACGCCTACCATCAGGTCAGCGCCCATCACGCCGAGGGAGCAGATGATGTGCGCGTTCGGGTTCTTCTCGCGTACCACCTTGAGGAACTCCGCGTATGCGTCGGCGTACTCAAGCACCTTCTCCTTGTCGCCCTTGGTGTAGCTTGCGTCGTTGGTTCCGAGGTTTATAACCACGAAATCCGGCTGGAACTTGCTGAAATCCCAGTCGAGGTCGGAAACGTTGAATATGCCGTTGTAGTTGCCCCAGCTCTTCGCGAACTTGGTGTAGACCGGCGGAACCTGCTGGCTCTCTACCTTCTTGCCGTCGTTGCTGTAACCGGAGATTATTCCGTTGCCGCTGTAGGATACCAGGCTGTAGTCAGCGTCCAGCGCCTGGGCGGTCTTGAACGCGTACGCCTTCGTAGCGTCCTCGGTGGAGCACTTGAAGTGATGATCGCGGTCCTCGTCGTCAACGCCGTAGCCGCAGGTGATGGAGTCGCCAATGAACTCGATCTTGAGTTTCTTCTCGGCGGTGGGCTTAGCCTCGCCGACGGAGGTAATGCTGATATCCTTGATACCCATGGTGGATTCCTGAGCCTCGGAGAGCTTCAGCAGCTTTACGGTGGTCTCCTGCGCCTCGTCGGCGGTGAAAACCGTGACCGTAGCCTCTGCAGAATCTACGAGGTTATCCATGGTCTGTTCACCGTTGATGTAAACCGCGTATCTCGGCTGCTTCTCGGCGTTAGTTATCATGTTGTCGCCGACTATCGTGAACGCCGCGCTGGTTCCGGTGAACGTGAACTCAACTCCGCTCGCGGAAAGCGCCAGCCAGCGGATACCCTCCGCCTCGCCTGTTCTTCCGATGAGCTTTACATGCTGCTCGTCCGCTGCGAAAGTTTTCTGTGTAAGTTCCATGGTGGTTTCCTCCGTGATGTTGGTGTCGCCGCCCTCTGCGGGTGAGCCTGACTGTTCCGGCTTAGTAGTGCAGCCGGTCAGCAGCATAATAATGGCAGTCGCAGCACTGATCAGCGATTTTGTTATCTCCATATTATCCTCCGATGTAATTAAAAAGTTATATTAGGTATTTAAGTAAAACGAAAACCGTCCCCGGCGACCCGTCAGGAAAACCTGACCTGTCAACCGGACGGACGGTCTAGATCATTTCTTCAAACCCAGCAATTAAACACCGAACTTGATGGTGTTGACCTTAACGCCAGGACCCATTGTGGAAGAAACTGTGCAGCTCTTGATATACTGACCCTTTGCTGCGGCAGGCTTAGCCTTAGCAACAGCCTCCATCAGTGCGTTGAAGTTCTGCTCGAGCTTCTCTGCGCCGAAAGACGCCTTGCCGATGGGGCAGTGAATGATGTTAGCCTTGTCAAGACGATACTCGATCTTACCAGCCTTAGCTTCCTGAACAGCCTTAGCTACGTCAGGGGTAACAGTACCAGCCTTGGGGTTAGGCATGAGGCCTCTCGGACCGAGGACCTTACCGAGTCTACCAACAACGCCCATCATATCGGGAGTTGCGATAACAACTTCGAAGTCCATCCAGCCGCCGTTGATCTTAGCAACGGTGTCGTTGTCAGCGATGTAATCTGCGCCAGCGTCCTTGGCAGCCTGCTCCTTGTCAGCCTTGCAGAATACCAGGGTGCGTACCTTCTTACCGGTACCGTTGGGCAGTACAACTGCGCCTCTGACCTGCTGGTCAGCGTGGCGGGAGTCAACGCCCAGACGAACGTGCAGCTCAACAGTCTCGTCGAACTTAGCCTTAGCGGTCTTGCATACTAAATCGAAAGCTTCAGCGGACTCGTAAACCTTAGCGGACTCAACGAGCTTGGTGCTCTCTACATACTTCTTTCCGTGTTTCATTAAAAAATCCTCCTTGTGGTCAAGCGGAATAGATCCTCCCACTGAATTTAGTGTTTTAGTAGTACGGGGGTGTTATCAGTCAACGACCTCTACGCCCATGGAACGTGCAGTACCAGCGATCATAGACATAGCTGTGTCGATGTTAGCTGCGTTCAGGTCGGGCATCTTGGTCTCAGCAATCTCCTGGAGCTGAGCCTTAGTGATCTTTGCGACCTTGGTCTTGTTGGGAACGCCGGAACCGCTCTCGATCTTGCAAGCCTTCTTGATGAGTACGCTTGCGGGAGGGGTCTTTGTAATGAAAGAGAAGCTCTTATCAGCGTAAACGGTGATAACAACAGGGATTATGAGACCTGCCTTATCCTTTGTGCGCTCGTTGAACTCCTTGGTGAATGCCATGATATTAACGCCGTGCTGACCCAGTGCAGGACCAACAGGGGGCGCAGGTGTTGCTTTACCGGCAGGGATCTGTAACTTTATAAATCCTGTAACCTTCTGTGCCATGATTTTTTATCCTCCATAAAAAACTTGAAGTTTGTCTGCGCGTAAGCGTCAGATCTTGGCGATAGCTGAAAGCTCAAGTGTAGCCGGGGTGGATCTTCCGAACATGGATACATCGACGTCAGCGGTGCTGTGCTCGAGATCAATGCTCTTAACGACGCCCTCGAAGCCCTCAAGCGGGCCGGACTTGATGCTGACTCTGTCGCCAGCGTCGAAGGAAATCGAGGTTTCCTTCTCAATAATACCGAGGTTCTTGACCTCTTCTTCGCTCAGAGGAGTAGGCTGCGACCCTGGACCTACGAAACCGGTAACGCCTCTTGTGTTGCGGCAGATGTACCATGACTCGTTAGTAATGATCATCTTGACGAACACATAGCTCGGGAACAGCTTTTCCTCGACCTCGACCTCTTTGCCGTTTTCCTTGGTCTGCTTGGTCATTTCAACGGGGAGGTAGACCTCCTCGATTACGTTCTGAAGATTTCTGTTCTCAACGACCTTCATGATGTCGTTAGCGACCTTGTTTTCGTAGCCGGAATATGTGTGAAGTATATACCATTTTGCCTCTGTGTCAGCCATGTTTACCCCCTTGAACCTGTCAGCCCAGTATCACTTTGTTGAGGAATGCGAAAAGCGAGTCGATACCGAAGATGAACAGTCCAGCCACCAGACATACGACGACAACAACGATAGTGTTGTTCGTTGTGCTCTTCGGTGTGGGCCATACGACCTTCTTGAACTCAGCCTTGCAATCCTTGAAGTACTTTACGATACCCTTCTTGGGCTTCTTTGCGGACGCAGCCTTTTTGGACTTGTCCTTATCCTTTGACTTCTTGGAGTCTGCGCTATCCTTCACATCGGAAGCATCGGGAGTGTCTTTGCCAACGTTCTTAATCTCGTCGATCTCGTTTGCCATTCTGACTCCTCCTGATTACTTGGTTTCCTTGTGAAGAGTATGCTTTTTGCAGAAGCGGCAGTACTTGTTCATCTCAAGTCTGTCAGGATCGTTCTTCTTGTTCTTCATGGTGTTGTAGTTGCGCTGTTTGCATTCTGTACACGCCAGTGTAATTTTAACTCTCACTTTCGGCACCTCCTATTTTCTTGCCCGTTGCGGGCATTATTGCCTCCCTCGGCCGCGGGATTGCGGGTTTAAACGGCGGCTCAACTGCATCTATAAAAAGACACAAAAAAATAAGCCCCATTCGAGGTATCACTATTATACCACATATATCCCGGCTTGTCAAGGGCTTTTTTCAATTTTTATGCGATTTCCGGCGGAGTTGACAAATCCCCGCGCATGCTGTATTATTATAGCAGTAAGGAGTTGATTTCATGATAAGGATCGGCACAGGCTACGACGTACACCGCCTGGTTCCGGAGCGGAAGCTCATTCTGTGCGGCGTGGAGGTACCCTGCGAACTTGGACTTCTCGGTCACTCGGACGCGGACGTCGCGGTACACGCCCTGATGGACGCGATACTCGGCGCACTCGCGATGGGCGACATCGGAAAGCTTTTCCCGGACAGCGACCCGCAATACAAGGGCGCGGACAGCATGAAGCTGCTTGCGGAGGTCATTCGCCGCATGGAGGGCGCGGGGTTCCGGCTCGGCAACCTCGACCTGACGATAATCGCGGAGCGCCCGAAGCTCGCAAAGCATATCCCCGCAATGCGGGAGAACCTCGCGGCGGCGTTCGGCTGCGATATTTCGCAGGTGAGCGTAAAAGCCACCACCGAAGAGGGGCTGGGGCTTGCGGGAGCGGGTATCGGAAGCCAGGCGGCAGTACTTCTCGAAAAGTAAATCAGGGCGCAGTCAGATACGGCTGCGCCCGATTTTTAGTTGATGAATATATCCTGCTGAAGAAGCTCCGAAGCCGTATCTATCCCCGCGAACAGCGTAAATCTGCCCGGAAGCATCTCGCGCGACCCGTCGGAAAGAACGGTCTGAAAAGCCGCCGAGGGCACCGGAATACGCACCGCCTTAGTTTCGTGCGGCTCCAGTCTCACACGCTGGAAACCGCACAGAGAGCGGTTCGGTACGGAATCCTCATTGCAGCCCTTGATATAGACCTGCACGACCTCCTCAGCCGGGATATCGCTGCGGTTCTCCACCGTGACTTCAACGTCCGTGCCGCTGACTATTTCCATATTCACGCAGCGCACGTCCGCGTAGCTCAGACCATGCCCGAACGGGTAGAGTACATTCTCATCTGTGCTGTAGCGGTAAGTCCTGCCCTTCATGCTGTAGTCATGGATATCCGGCAGGAGGTCAGCCGTTCTGTAGAACGTCACCGGGAGCTTTCCGCTCGGGGAGACGTCGCCGAAAAGCAGATTCGCGAGCGCACGTCCGCCCAGCTGACCCGGGTACCACATATCCAGCAGCGCGTCGCACTTCACCTCAACGTTGACCGAGCTTCCCGCCGCAAGCACGATAACAAGCGGCTTGCCGAGCTCCTCCAGCTTCCGGAGGAGAATACGCTGGCTCTCCGGGAGGCGCAGGTCGGGCTTGTCGCCGGAGCTGAACTCGTTGCCGGTGTCGCCCTCCTCGCCCTCGAGGGTAGCGTCAAGGCCTACGCAGGCTACGACCACGTCGGCGCACTCCGCCATGGCAAGCGCCTCGGAATACAGGTCGCCGGGCTGCGCGAGACCCTGGGTGCGGTCCTTATAGAGGTGGCAGCCCTGGGAGTACAGAATACGGCCGGAAAACCGCTCCCTTATGCCGTCCAGGAACGTCACGTACTCGTCGGCAGTGCCGTTGTAGTTCCCGGTGAGCGCCTCGCGGCTGTCGGCGTTCGGACCTATCACCGCGATGGTTCCGAGCTTGTCCGAAAGCGGGAGTATACCGTTATTTTCCAGCAGAACGGCGGAGCGCAGCGCGCACTCCAGGGAATGCTGCTTGCTTTCCTCCGTTGAAACGGCGGTCAGCGGAATGTCGTCATATTCGGTTTTGTCAAGCTGACCGAGACGTATTCTGGTGCGCATTACGTGTACGCAGGCGCGGCGGATATCCTCCTCGGAAACCAGCCCCTTTTCGAGCGCCGCAAGCACGTGGAGGTATGTATTGCCGCAGTTCATGTCGCAGCCTGCCTTCAGCGCGAGGGCGGCGGACTCCGGCGCGGTGGCGGTTATGCAGTGGGTGGTGTGGAAGTCCCGGATAGCCCAGCAGTCGGAGGTGAAATAGCCGTCGAAGCCCCATTCCTTCAGCTTCCCCATGAGGAACGGGCTTGCGCAGGCAGGCTCGCCGTTCACGAGATTATACGCGCCCATCACGCTTTCAACGTGCGCGTCCTTGACCAGGGCGCGGAACGCCGGCAGATAGGTCTCCTCGATGTCCTTCGGGGATACCTGCGCGTCGAAGGTGTGGCGCTCCGCCTCGGGGCCGCTGTGTACCGCGAAATGCTTCGCGCAGGCGGCGGTTTTCAGATACTTCCCGTCGCCCTGGAGCCCCCGGACGTACTCCTTGCCAAGCTCAGAGGTGAGGTACGGGTCCTCGCCGTAGGTCTCGTGACCCCTGCCCCAGCGCGGGTCGCGGAAAATATTCACGTTGGGCGCCCAGAGGGTCAGACCCTTGTAGATGTCGCGGTCGCCGTGCCGGCTCGCCGCATTGTACTTCGCGCGCGCCTCCGTGGAGGTTATATCCGCGCACTTCCGGAGCATTTCCCGGTCGAACATCGCCGCAAGGCCTATCGCCTGCGGGAACATCGTCGCCGTACCCGCCCGGGCAACTCCGTGGAGCCCCTCGTTCCACCAGTTGTAGGCGGGAAGTCCAGCGGAAGGGATCGCCGGTGCGTCGTATTTGAGCTGCTCCGCCTGCTGCTGGACTGTCAGCGTGTCGGTCAGTGCTTCCGCGCGCTCCTGCGCGGTGAGGTTCGGGTCGTGGTAGTCTGGCATAGTATACCTCCTGTTATTTTTTATAGCCATATTTCCTAGGGTTGTAAACTTATTTCACATTCGTGCGTTTATCGTGTAACATTTGCGTTATTCCGGACGCATTCTTTCATGACAGCTCGTCTGGAATTAAAATTACTATCAGTAAATTAACGCACGATTATCCGATTTGTAATCACTGTATCCTGCGGAAAAGGAGCCGCGTGCCCTCGTAAACCGGCTCGATACGTCCGGTTTTAAGCAGCCAGGTGACGTAGCTGCGGACGGTCTGCCCCACGAGAAGATACTGCATGAGGTACAGCCGGATATGGTACTTTTCGAGGCACTTTGCGATGAGGTCGTCGATGGTCTGCGGAGTTCCGCATATCTGCTCGATGTCGGCGGCGACCTCGTTCATAGCGGCGAGGTTCTCCTGAACCAGCGGCGCGATATCCTCGCAGGGAACGTCGTGGGCGGGAATGAACAGCTTCCCGCTGAACCCGCTGAGCCGCGCGAGGGACTCACGGTGCTGCTCCTGCGAATACACGAACGAGATACGGTGCTTCTGCAGGTCCCCGGCGCTGACCACGGCGTCCGCCGTGAACCACACGCCGTCCCGGGTGCGGAACACCGCCTGCGCCATGTCGTGACCGTCCAGGCGCTCAAAATCAAGCCCCGGCGGGAGCGCGTCCCCAGAAAGCTCCGAGCAGGCGCAGGGGGGCGGGGTCAGCAGCCTGGAGCACATCTCCGGGGTGGTGCTTCCTCCGTAGAGGGTCACTGGGATAAGGAAGCTGTGCTCCACCGCCGCCGCGGAAACCCCCGGCGCGCAGACCTCGCAGCCGGTCTGCTCCCGCAGGAACGCGGCTCCGGCTACGTGGTCGGCGTGGGAGTGCGTCAGGAACAGCTTTTTCAGCTCCCAGCCATGGGATCTTACCTGCTCCAGAACTCCTGCGGCTATGTCCCGGGAGCCTGCGTCTATCATGCAGACCTCCCGCCCGGAATAACGGAAAATTCCTATATTTGTAGGGGTCGGGGCGTACCAAGTATCCTCGCCGACCCTGATAAGACTATACAATTTACGACCTCCAGCCATAACTATTTGTATTTTAGAGGCGTTATAATACGCGCAGTGCTGTAAAAACAGCTTCTGGACTTATTATACCCCATATATTTATAATAGTCAAGCAGTAAGCTGAAAAAAAAATCGCCCCGGAACGAATACTCTCCGGGGCGGTATATATTGAGGAAGAAACCTGTGAAAACAGCTTATTCAGCGAACATAGCGGTGGAGAGGTATCTCTCGCCGGTATCGGGGAGGAGGACAACTATGTTCTTGCCCTTGTTCTCAGGGCGCTTTGCAAGCTGGATAGCAGCCCACATAGCCGCACCGGAGGAAATACCTACCAGAACGCCCTGGGTGCGTGCGATACGTCTGCCCGCAGCGAAAGCGTCCTCGTTCTCAACGGGAATGATCTCGTCGTAGATCTTGGTGTCGAGGGTCTCCGGAACGAAGCCTGCGCCGATACCCTGGATCTTGTGCGGACCGGACTTGCCCTCGGAAAGAACCGGGGAGCTCTTCGGCTCAACGGCAACGACCTTGACGCCGGGGTTCTTGGACTTGAGGTATCTGCCCACGCCGCTGACGGTTCCGCCGGTGCCTACGCCTGCAACGAAGATGTCTACCTTGCCGTCGGTGTCCTCCCAGATCTCGGGGCCTGTGGAAGCCTCGTGCGCGGAGGGATTAGCCGGGTTTGTGAACTGCGAGGGAATGAAGCCGCCGGGGATCTCCTTGGCAAGCTCGTTCGCCTTCTCGATGGCGCCCTTCATGCCCTTTGCGCCATCGGTAAGCACCAGCTCCGCGCCGTACGCCTTCATCAGGTTGCGGCGCTCAACGCTCATGGTCTCGGGCATTACGATGATTATGCGGTAGTTCCTTGCTGCGGCTACTGCTGCAAGGCCGATACCGGTGTTGCCGCTGGTCGGCTCGATGATCACGCTGTCGGGCTTGAGCACGCCGCGCTTCTCAGCGTCGTTGATCATTGCGACCGCTACTCTGTCCTTTACGCTGCCTGCCGGATTGAAAAGCTCCAGCTTTGCGAAGATCTTTGCTCCGGTCTGCTCCTCAGCCTCGATCTTTGTTACTTCAAGAAGGGGGGTGTGTCCTACGAGGTCGGTTATTGTCTGATAAACTTTCATGGTTGTTCTCCAACCTTGAAATACATACAGTATTACTGCGGTTTGACGCCTAGCATCTGATATAAGTCATGTACGAAATCTACTCGTGTCCCGGTTTTTAGAGGTTACCACAATATATTTCCGACAGGTATCTTTCCTAATCACTAGATTACCTATCAACTTGATAGGATTATAGCACATTTTTTAGGATATGTCAAGGGGTTTGAGAAATTTTTTGAAAATTTTTTTCTCCTCTCTCTCTTTAATGGAATAAATACCCGTTTATAAAGATGACAAGTCTGCAAATAATAACTCTGTGCAGTCAGAAGCTGAGGAAACGCTCTCGATCACCTCGCGCTTCATCAGCTTCCGGTCTGCATACCTGAAGATATACGATAAAGAAAGGGATACTGATATGAGAAAGCTATTAAGTCTTGCAGCAGCCCTCGCGGCGGCGGGAGCTCTCAGCATCGGCGCTTCGGCTAACGGCGGAGTAGTCGGCGGCGTGGTACGCGCGGGCGAGGACGTCGTAAACGGCGTAGTTGACGCAGGCGAGGACATCGTAAACGGCGTGACCGGAACAGCAAACGGCACGACCAGTGCAAATGGTGCGGCGGGTACAACAGGCGAAGCAGGCACAAACGGAGCCGCAGGCGGCACGAACGGCACCACCGGCGCAGGAACAACCAACGGCACGAACGGCACTAATGGTACAACAGGCACAGCGGGCGCGACCGTAACCAACGGCACCAACGCAGCGAACGGTGCAAACGGAACCACCACAGTTCCCGGAAACCCGAACACAGGCGTTCCGTTCAGCATGGCGGCGGTAGGCGCGGCTGCGCTGGGTCTCGCCGGAGTGGCTCTTTCCTGCCGGAGAGACGGCTGATTTTAAGTCAATTAAGTAATTTTAAATGCACTTTCGTGAATGCGGAGGTGCATTTTTTTATTAAGGTAAAAATATTATTGCTTTTCACTAAATTTTTCTGTAATTTGTGTTTAAAATGACAGTTGCTTTTTTTTGAAGTTTATTGTAAAATATAAAAGAGGATTTAGTGTTTGCTATCCGCTCAAAAATATCTAGGAGGATTTTTCTTATGAAGTTAAGAAATGTATTTGCAGCAGTTACCGCTGCTGTAGTTGCTGCTGCAACTGTTGTCACCGCTGGCGCTACAAGCTACTTCGGCGGCACAAACGCAGACAAGTCTGGTATGATGGCTTGCATTCTGTCTGATGACCCCAATGTTCCGCTTTTCACTGACTACGCTTCCATCTCTGACCTGGTAGGCTTCACAGTTACCATCAAGGCTACCGATAAGAGAGCTGTTGAGGGTGCGATCGCTGAAGGTTCCTGGATCGGCGGCGCTTTCATCTTCAACTCCCAGTCCACTGGCTGGAAGCAGTATTCCTGGGCAGTTGAGGGCACCGGCACAGCTGACGGTTACTTCGTTCCCGGCGCTAAGAGAGGCGAGTATGTTCTGACCTATACTCAGGATACACCTATCTTCGCTTCTACTGATACTTATGCACAGATCTGCCTGCACAACTATGCAGACGCTTATGAGTTCGACGTTGTAAGCTACACTCTTCTGAACTCCAAGGGTGAGGACATCACAAAGGCTGCTGAGACTACAGCTCCTGCTGAGACTACAGCTCCCGCTGAGACCACTGCTGCTCCTGAGGAGACCAAGGCTCCCGAGGAGACAACCGCTCCTGCTGAGGAGACCGTTGAGGTTTCCATCGACACAGCTGAGGTAGAGACCTTCGAGGTAGAGACCGCTGAGGTTGAGACTGCTGAAGTTGATACCGCTGAGGTAGCTATCACTGAGGCTGCTACCGCTGAGGCTGCTACTGCTGAGGCTCCTGCTGACAACGCTGCTGACGCTAACAAGGGCAACCCTGAGACTGGCGTTGCTGGCGTAGCTGTTGCTGCCGGCGTAGTTGCTCTGGCTGGCGCTGCTGTTGTAGCTTCCCGCAAGAGAAAGTAATCAACAATAAGTGACAGATAGTACAAACACTAACCGCACCCCCGGACGAAAGTCCGGGGGTGTTTTTATTGTGTTTCGGAATTTATCCAGGTTTATTCCGAGATAGTTACACTGTCCGGAGATTCAGCGTGGCAGAGGCTGTGCGGTTCAGAGCAGGCGGGACTGTTCGAGCCGAAGATGTCAGCAGTACTCCGCGGGAGCTTACAGCATAAAAAAACATCCCCTCGGAGAGGAGCTGTTCAGTACGCCGCACTGGTTCGGGATAATCCCAGCCGCAGCGGAACGATTCACTTAACGAGGAGCTTCTCGAGCGGCTTCCGCACGAGCTTGTTCCAGAACTTGACGACGAATCCGGTAAGCACCGCCGCAATTATCGTACCCTCCCGTGTTCCCATAACGTGGAAATCGAAGAATATCAGCGACAGCACCACCGCGACAATAACGCAGGATATATCGAACACGACCTTCACCGAGCCGAACTCCTTGTGAACCGTATCGGAAACCGCCTTAACGAACGCTTCTCCCGAGTTCATGACCACGTTCGCGACGGAGGATATCGGCGACACTCCAAGCTCGCCCTTTTTCGTGATGGCAACTCCCAGCGCCGAAATAAACAGGCTGATTATGAACAGCGCGTACCGTTTCGCAAGCTCTTTTACCGAGATAAGAGGTTTTCTCTCTTCCATTTGTTCTCCTTTTTCAACTTTTCCACAAAAAAACCTGCGTTTCCGCAGGCGCATTATTTATTTTAGCTGTGAAAATCCAATTACTATTTAACATATCTATTATACCACTTCTGATATAAGGGAACCTCTAAAACGACGAAGTAAGGCTGTATGCCTTACGAGGAGGTTTGAAGAAGCAGTCGGTGTGCTATACACATTTTCTCTCAAACAAGGTTTTTAGAGGTGACCATAAGCAATCAAGCCCCCGATTTACTGAATCAGGGGCCGTTGCTATGCGTTTTTTTGTAATTTCCGATTCCAGAAGATTACAGAACTCTCGCGAGAAAGTCGCGCAGGCGCGGGTTCTTCGGGTCTGTGAAGATCTCCTGGGGAGTTCCCTGCTCCTGGATTTTGCCGTCTGCCATGAACAGCACGCGGCTTGCTACTTCCCTTGCGAATCCCATCTCATGGGTGACTACTATCATAGTCATGCCGCCCTCTGCGAGCTTCTTCATCAGCTCCAGCACCTCGCCGACCATCTCCGGGTCGAGCGCGGATGTAGGCTCGTCGAACAGGATAACGTCAGGGTTCATCGCCAGCGTGCGCGCTATCGCGATACGCTGCTTCTGACCGCCGGAGAGCTGCGCGGGGTACGCGTCAGCCTTGTCGGAAAGCCCGACCATCGCGAGCAGCTCGTCTGCGCGCTTGTCCGCCTGAGCCTGGGTCATTATCTTGTTCTTCACCGGAGCTATAGTGATGTTCCGGCGGATAGTCAGGTGCGGGAACAGGTTGAAATGCTGGAACACCATGCCCATCTTCATGCGGACGGAGTTCAGCTCCCTGCCCTTTGCGTGGGTGATGTCCCTGCCCTCGAACTCGATAACGCCGCTTGTGGGCTGCTCGAGGAGGTTAAGGCAGCGCAGGAACGTACTCTTACCGGAGCCTGACGGCCCGATAACAACTACCTTCTCGCCCTTTTCGATGGTCTCGGTGATGCCGTCAAGGACGACCAGGTCGCCGAAGCTCTTTTTAAGATTACTTACGCTTATCATTCGACAGTCTCCTTTCCAGACGGTTAACAAGTGCGGACAGTCCCACTACCATCAGCAGGTAGATGAGAGCCACAGCGATCAGCGGCAGGAATGCCTCGTAGGTCTGCGAACGGATAGTATCGCCGCCCTTTGTGAGGTCGTTCAGCGCTATGTAGCCGGAAACGGAGGTCTCCTTCAGAAGCACGATGGCCTCGTTGCCGAGCGCGGGGAGGATATTCCTGATCGCCTGCGGGAGGATAATGGAGATCATCGTCCTCGTGTAGCCGAAGCCCAGCGAAGATCCCGCCTCGAACTGACCGCGGTCAACGGACATGATACCGGAGCGGACGATCTCAGCAACGTAAGCCGCAGAGTTCAGACCGAACGCGATAACCGCAACCAGTATCTTGCTGATGTTCACGGAGCTGAACACAACAAAGTAGATGATAAGGAGCTGTACGACCATAGGCGTACCGCGGACTACCGTCAGGTAAATGCGGCAGATGAAATTCGGTATCTTGAGCCTGCCGGTGAGCTGGTTAGTGGAGCGGATTATCGCAATGACGAATCCGAGCACGATACCTATAACAACCGCCAGAACGGTGATGAGCAGAGTGTTTCCGAGACCCTGCACCAGGTATACCCAGCGATCCTTGTCAAGGAAAGTGCTCTTGAGCTTTTCAACGAAATTCTGGGAGGAAGCGTTTCCGCTCTTGTAAATGATGACCTGGCTCGCCTCGGTGTAGCTGTCGGAGAAGTTGACGTTCTTCAGGCGGTCTTCGGTAACGGTCATGCCGGCTACGCCTACGTCAGCCTTGCCGGAATCAACCGCCGCAATAACGGAATCGAACGCCATATCGTCAATGACAAGCTCCTTGCCGAGGATATCGCATACGGCTCTCATCATGTCAACGTCAAAGCCGACTATCTCGCCCTCTTCCTTCAGCTCGTAGGGCGGGAACTCAGCGTTGGTAGCCATTACCAGCCTGCCGCTGTAAGTGATGCCCTCCGGGCTTTCGTAGGGGTGCTTGCCGTACTCGGCGTCAACCAGCCAGTTCTGCTCGATGAGGTTGAGCGTGCCGTTCTCGCGGAGCTGTGAGAGCGCGTCGTTTATCTGCTGGGTCAGCTCGTCGTTGCCCTTCTTTATCGCGCAGGCGTACTTCTCGACTGCAAACGGCTTCGGAGCGATGGAAAGCTCCGGGTTCTTGCTTACAAAGTACTTCGCCGGGGAGGAGTCGATGAGCACTACGTCGACCTTGCCCTGCTTGAGCGCTTCGATGGCGTCGGCGCCCTTGTTGTACTTCTCGACTGTCGCGCCCTCTACGCCCTCGGCGTAGGTCATGCCGGTGGTACCCATCTGAACGCCGATGGTCTTGCCGGTGAGGTCGGTGGACATGCCCTTTACAATGATGACCTGGCTCGCCTCGGTGTAACTGTCGGTGAAGTTGACGTTCTTCAGACGATCCTCGGTGACGGTCATACCGGCTACGCCTACGTCAGCCTTGCCGGAATCCACCGCGGCGATGATGGAATCGAACGCCATGTCGTCGATGACAAGCTCCTTGCCGAGAATGTCGCACACGGCGGTCATCATGTCGACGTCGAAGCCGACGATCTTGCCCTCTTCCTTGAACTCATACGGAGCAAACTCGGCGTTAGTAGCCATGACAAGCTTGCCGTCGTATGTGACGCCCTCGGGGCTTTCGTAGGGGTGCTTGCCGTACTCGGCGTCAACGAGCCAGTTCTGCTCGATGAGGGTCAGCGTGCCGTTTTCGCGGAGCTGTGAGAGCGCGTCGTTGATCTGCTGGGTCAGCTCGTCGTTGCCCTTCTTCACCGCGCAGGCGTATTCCTCAACTGCGAACGGATCGTCAAGCGCAACTATGTCGGAGTTTTTGCTTACAAAGTACTTCGCGGGGGAAGCGTCGATAAGTACCGCGTCGATCTTTCCCTGCTTGAGCGCTTCGATGGCGTCGGCGCCCTTGTTGTACTTTTCAACGGTCGCGCCCTCCACGCCCTCGGCGTAGGTCATGCCGGTGGTTCCGATCTGGACGCCTATTTTCTTGCCGACAAGGTCGTCCGCGCATGTGACGGAGCTCTGCTGCGAGGACTGCTCCGCCGCGCAGCCCGTGAACATGCACAGCGTGAGCAGCAGCGCAGAAACCGCCGCTAAAAATTTCTTCATGGTGAGTAACTCTCCTTTTTTCAAAACTATCTATAATTATACATCATCGCGCACGCAATTGCAAGCATTATTTCAAAAAATGGAGTGAAAAGAAGAGATTTAGTTTAATTCGGAGATGTGGAACACTATAAACTATAATTTATCGGCGAATGTTCCTCTTACTGTAATCCAAAATCGGGAGTCAAGGGGGTGTCTCCCCCAGTGGGGGAGGTGGCGCGAAGCGCCAGAGGGGTTGACCGACAGAACTCGTCCCCCTTGCGAGTCGAGGGCAGCGCCCTCGTCGCCGCCAGGCGAAACCTCCGCACGAAGTGCGGATACTCTGTGCGCCGGCGCGCAGACGAATGAAATTATAAGAGCGCGTTTACCGTTTTCCTTGTTCATGAGTGAGTTTCTCTTGGTTAGTCACCACTAATATTATAGCATGATAATGGCGTGCTGTCAATAGAGTCAGGTCAGCCGAGGGCGGTGTCGAGGCTCATCATGACGACGAACCCGGCGGCGAAGGCGATTGTGCCGATGTTGGAGTGCGGCTCGCCGGACATTTCGGGGATAAGCTCCTCAACGACGACGTAGACCATGGCGCCGGCGGCGAAGCTCAGCAGGTACGGCAGCACCGGGACTACCAGCCCGGAAAGCAGCACGGTCAGGACGGCGGCGAGGGGTTCCACGGCGCCGGAGAGGGTTCCCAGCAGGAACGACCTGCCCTTCCCCATTCCGGAGGAGCGCAGCGGCAGGGAGATTATGGCGCCCTCTGGGAAGTTCTGGATAGCAATGCCGAGGGAGAGCGCCAGCGCGGAGGCGGCGGCGATGCTGGCTCCGCCGCTGGCAAGCCCGGCGTAGACCACTCCGACCGCCATTCCCTCGGGGATATTGTGGAGGGTCACGGCGAGGAGGAGCATGGTGTTTTTGCTGAGGGAGCTGCGGCTGCCCTCCGGGGCGTCGGAATTCATGTGCTGGTGCGGGATAACGCGGTCGAGGAACAGCAGGAACAGTATTCCGAGCAGGAATCCTGCCGCCGCTGGAACAAATCCGAGCCGCCCCAGTCCCTCGGACTGCTCCATCGCGGGAATGAGCAGGCTCCATACGGAGGCCGCCGTCATGACCCCCGCCGCGAATCCGGTTAGGCTCCGCTGAACCAGGAAGTGCGGCTGTCTGCGCAGGAAGAATACGCAGGCGGCTCCGGCTGTGGTGCCGATGAAGGGGATAAGTATGCCGTAGATTATCTTGGTCTGCATTCATGCCTTCTTTCTAATTAATTCAGAATTTCGGTGCCGCCTCCGGCGGCGGATTCAAATTACGGGCAGGCTCAGCACCTGCATGTTTTCGCCGTGTATAGTACAGCCGTTAGGTAGTTATAGCTAACCAGCACATACAAGCATCGGTTAGTCATAGCTACCTCAATATTGTACCACTAACTGCGGGATTTGTCAAGCGGTTTGTGATATACGGGAAGAAATTGATAAATGACTGTGCAGTAAATTGCAGTCCGGGAGGCTCTACAATGGAGGTAAAACAAAGGAGGAAACGCCATGAAAACAGTATTTGAGCTTCTCAACCACGACAACACGATATCGGTGAACCGCCGGCTGGCGCATGCGCTGGGGCTGTCGGAGGCGGTGATATACGCGGCTCTGCTGGCGAAGCACGCCTGGTACGAACAGCACGGAAAGCTCTCCGACGGGTGGTTTTATTCCACGGTGGACGACATGGAGGAATCCACGTCGCTGACGAAGTGCCAGCAGTCCCGGTGCGTGAAGCGGCTGGTCAGCGCGGGACTTATCCGGTGCGCGGCGAAGGGTCTCCCGGCGCGGCGGTTCTTTTACATCGTGGACGACCCCCAGCTCCTGGAGGGGATAATCGGCGCCTGCGAGCCGTCCCCGGAAGAAAACCCTCCGGCAGCGCGCAGTGAAACCTCCCCGCAGGAAGTAAGGAAATCCGACAGCTGGCAGTCGGGAATCACGGCGGCAGGCAGTGCGGAATCCTCACAGAAAACCAAAGACAATAAAACAAAAGAAAATAATCCTGAGAACATCAAACCCGACAGCGCGCAGCTGGAAGCGGCACGCTCCAGGATAAACCACGCGGAGCTTTCCAGGAAGTACGGAAGCGGATTCGCCGACCTTGCCGCAGAGGTCACGGCGGAGGGCATGGCGGGAACCTTCACGCTTACGACTGACGGACGGACTTTATCAGCAGAGGAAATTTCTTCTGTTTTTTCCAGGATAGATTACAGCGCGGTGAGCCACGTTGCGGACTACATATCCGGCAAGAGCGGTATACGGAATCTGAAAGCGTACCTGCGTTCGGCGCTGTACAAGGCGGTCGGGGAGCTTTCCCAGAAGCCCGCCCCCGCAAAGCGCGACTACAACGCGCCGCTGTGGGACGACGACAGGAGCGCGGCTCTGAACGAGGATATCCTCGGGGAACTGCGCGTGATGTACGGAGCGCCGGAAAGCTCCGTGAAGGACTACAACGCGCCGCTGTGGTAGCCTGCGGAGGTTCAATATCAGCCCCAGAAACATCACCGCCCCGGCGGTATTTCCCTTTGCGGGGAGCTTCGTGGGCGGGAGCGGTACAATCAGGAAGTTTTTTGAAACAATCAGGAAGTTTTGCTTGACGGCGAAATGTAATTGTTGTATAATTATTATAAATATAGGAGCGGGCGCGGCGGAAGCCGAAAAGCCCGGCACACAAGGAGGAAACAATGAAGCATAGATTATTCAAATGCGGCAGGCTGAGCGGAATGCTCCTGGGAGCCGCAGCGCTTCTGGCGATGGTGCCGCTGATGGCGGTTCCGGCTCTGGCGGAGGAACCCGGCGCTGCTTACGCAGCGGCCTCAGCGCCGGCGGAGTCAAACTCAGACGGCATGGATTTCACCCCTACGGCGAACTACTGGAATTATTACGATGAGAGCGGCGTAAGAAAACAGTTTAGTCCTAGCGATGTCGACTGGACTATTACCGCCAGGAACTGGAAGTGGTACGGAAAGGCCGAGGGCGATATCCAGCCTAATACCCTCGAGATACTGAACGATTTCGATCTCTATACCACCGATAATTACGCGATAAAGCTCCCGGCGGGCAGCACCGTGATTTTCCATGCCGACGTCCTGCTTGAATCCAAAGTCAACTGCATATACTCCGAAGGATCAATCACCCTTAAGGGCGTGAGCGAAAACAATGACAGGCACACGCTGACATTCGGCAGTGCGGGAATATCCTCCGGATTAGACGTTACAGTCGAGAACCTCAACCTCAAAACCGACCCGGAATCCGTTGAAAGCTACGAATACGCCATTGAAGCGAATAAAAACCTCAGGCTTCAGGAATGCTATTTCTACGCCGGCGATGAATGGAAGGGAAAGAACGTAGTAAACTGCAATACCTACAATATAAGCAGGGACGTTAACATTGATATCCCCGGCTCGTATTTCACTTCCATTTCCGGATATGGGAACTATATCGCGGATATCGCTCATGTCAGCAACGTTATATTCGACGACAGCAACGAAATCAGAATCGGCGAATACTACAAAAATATAACCAACACGTTAAGCCCGGCGGACGACTCCGCGCGCATGGAACTCATCACAAATACCTTCTGGACGGCGGACTACGGCAAGTATATTTACGAGGAAGCGATATCCGACACCGACAGCGGCATTTACAAGACCCTCGGCGGCAAGACCTATTCGATAAAGCTTTCAGACCTGATGAGCACAAACATCAGCGAATATAAATTTGCCCTCGTCGACGCCGATTCGCTGAAATCAAAAGGTTACGAAGTCGGTTTAGATATCGGGCCTGACAATCTCTCGTACCTTAACGTCACCGTACCGAACAAGGAACTGCTCTCGAATACAAACGTTTACATTGACTTCTCTGACAATATTTACAAGTTCGGCACCGGGGAGACAAAGAGGCTTCACTTAATTTTCGGCGAATCGTTAAAGACCAACAAGCTCGAAATAGTCAACCCGAGCAAAAATGACGCGGACGACCTGCTGAAACACGTTGATATATCCCTTAAAGTAAACAACGAAGAGATCCCGTATATTAAGGATTCCAAGTTATACTACCTGATCCCGGAGTATAGTGAGTTCAAGCTGTCTCTCCTGCCGAAAAACTGCGAGCTGACAAACGTATTCTACGGGGATTCAGATACGGACTGCGAACCGATAGGCCCCTCTATTGACGCGCTCTATACTAACATTCCGGAAAGCGACAAGGGCGTGTATATCTGGTATTCCGAGTCAGACGAGAAGCAGTACAGCACTCTGAGTATCTCGGACGAGCTTATAAGCGCCGTGAAGGCGGGAAAGATCAACAGCGTTTTCGCCTATGACGACGTGAGCGAAAAGGCATGGAGCCTTGACAGCGCAATAAATGAATTCCCGACCATCTTCCTGAACGGCAGATCAATAGAAATAACGATCTCCGCCGAGGATTACGGCGTAAGCGACATCTGCGGAAAAGAGCCGCGCTACAGCCGCTACAGCTCAGAACAAGGGATCAATCTCTATAAGCTGGACTACCTCTTTGTTGAGGGAGACACTGTGATAACAGCTCCGGTGCGCGAGCTGTGCAAGTTCAACGCAATTTCGATCAACGGTCCTCAGCCCATAATAAAGGGCGACAGAGACCCATCCGGTATGGGCTATCTCGGCGTGGAGTACACGATAACCGTTCCGTTCGACGAAGGGAAGCTCCTTGTCGGCGCTGACTTCAACGGCACGCCTATAGAGCCGTACACGGCGGACGATAATGGCTGGAACTACAAGGTTACAACGATCAGCGGAGCAGAAAACAAGTTCGTGTTCACATACACCGACGTTGCGACCCTCAGGATCCCCAAGCCTGAGTACGGCAAGGTGGAGTTCACCGGAACTTTGGACGGCGACAGGGGCGTTAACACCCTGGCAGACGGCACCAGCGTCTACACACTGGCGACAAACGACAAAGTGACGCTCAAGTTTGTTCCGGACGACGGATACAAGTTCGTATCTGCGGCGCAGGACGGCTCTGAGCTGAAGGTCGGTTCTGACGGCACCTGTGTTATAACAATGGAGCAGCTCGCTGACTGGACCATCACGGCGAAGTTCGAGAAGAAGTCCGGAGGTTCAACAGGCGGTTCCACCGGAGGTTCTACGGGCGGTTCTACTGGAGGTTCTACGGGCGGAAGCCACAGACCTTCCACTAACTCTGACAAGACGGTGGAGAGCACTCCGACAATGGACGGCAAGCCGATGAGCTGGAACGACATCGGTAATCATCTGAGCAAGCTTCCGGGAAACAGCTCCGCGAAGATCTCGCTGAACGGCAAGACCACCCTGCCAGAAGCGGTTATCAGCGCGATAAAGGACAGAAAGCTCACTGTTGAGTTCGTATACGACAGCGTTAAGAGCTGGGTAGTACGCGGCGACAAGATCGGCACAGTTTCTGCGGCTGAGTTTGCGGCTTTCCCGGGCAACGCTGACTCCAGCGCTCTTCGCGGCGTGTTCGGAGTTGACCTCAAGGTCGGCGGCACAAAGGTTCCGGCAGAGCTGAAGCTCGCGTTCCGCAAGGGATTCGCGGGTCAGTTCGCGAACGTATACAAGCTGAACGGCGGCGTTCTGGAATTCCAGCGCTGCGTAAAGGTAGGCGCGGACGCCACTGCGGTGATCCCCGGCGCTGACGCGGCTGGCGAGTACGTTGTTATGGTTTGCGAATTCAGCGACGTTCCCGGCGACGCCGATAACGACGGCGTACTCAGCGCCCTCGACGCCTCCGCAGTACTCAAGGAGGCAGTAGGCATTGCGAAGTCCGCGAACGCGGCTGTGTGCGACTTTAACGGCGACGGAGAAGTCAACGCGCTGGACGCGGCGGCAGTGCTTAAGGCGGTCGTAGGAGTAAGGTAATTCGTATCGCGAGATAAATTACGGGCAGGCGCTAAGCCTGCCCGTTTTTTGTTAAACTATAATTTAGATGTGTAATGTTCTTCCGAAACAGTCCACCGGACTGTTTCGGAGGATATGTACAACTAGATTTTATATGTTGCTTGTGGGGGACTTTGCCCTCACGCTCCCACTTCCTTTTGTAAGCAAAAGGAAGCGAAAACCAATTGCTGACGCGGTAATTAACACTACGCCGCTAAATTATAGTTTATCGCCACCCCACTCCCCATAATCCACCACAAAAAAGCTCCCCCCGGTCACCCGAGGGGAGCTTCTATGCACTTAAAGAGCAGAAATTACTTGAGCTCTGCGAAGTACTTGATGGTTCTAACCATCTGAGAGGTGTAGGAGTTCTCGTTATCATACCAAGAAACAACCTGAACCTCATAGAGATCGTCAGCGATCTTAGCTACCATTGTCTGTGTAGCGTCGAACAGGGAACCGAATCTCATACCGATAACATCGGAAGAAACGATCTGATCCTCGTTGTAGCCGAAGGACTCGGAAGCAGCAGCCTTCATAGCAGCGTTGATGCCTTCCTTGGTAACGTCTGCGCCCTTAACAACAGCGGTAAGGATAGTGGTAGAACCTGTGGGAACAGGAACACGCTGTGCAGAACCGATGAGCTTGCCGTTGAGCTCGGGGATAACCAGACCGATTGCCTTAGCAGCACCGGTGGAGTTCGGAACGATGTTAGCTGCGCCAGCTCTTGCTCTTCTCAGGTCGCCCTTTCTGTGAGGACCATCGAGGATCATCTGGTCGCCGGTGTAAGCGTGGATCGTGCTCATGATACCGGACTGGATAGGAGCATAATCGTTCAGTGCCTTAGCCATAGGAGCGAGGCAGTTAGTGGTGCAGGAAGCAGCGGAAATGATCTTGTCGTCAGCGGACAGGGTCTTCTCGTTAACGGAGAAAACGATGGTCTTGAGGTCGTTGCCTGCCGGAGCAGAAATAACTACCTTCTTAGCGCCTGCGTCGATGTGAGCCTGGGACTTGTCCTTGGAGCAGTAGAAACCTGTGCACTCGAGAACAACGTCAACGCCGATCTTGCCCCAAGGAAGATCCTTAGCGTCCTTCTCAGCGTAGATGGTCAGGGTCTTGCCGTCAACAGTGATGGTACCCTTCTCATCATCAGCGGTAACGGTGTGAAGATTCTCACCGATCTTGCCGCAGTAGCCGCCCTGAGCGGTATCGTACTTGAGGAGCTGAGCAAGCATAGAGGGCTTGGTCAGGTCGTTGATAGCTACTACATCGTAGCCCTTAGCGCCGAACATCTGTCTGAATGCGAGGCGTCCGATACGGCCAAAGCCGTTAATTGCAACTTTAACATCTGCCATTGGAATATTCCTCCTGAGAAATAATTATTTGCTCCGACTGGCGAAGCAGCAGACACACCCAGACGGGTATATCATTACATATTTATTATACTAAAAATCTGTAATTTTATCAAGATGTTTGAGGAAAATTAATTGCAGACTTTCTTAAAAAAATGCCAAGTTTTTTTGTGCATTTCGCCGAAACAGCGAACCTCGTCACCCGCAAAAACGTTCAATCGGAGCCGTGGAACTTCTTCACGAACCATATCGAGTTCATATCCGCCACGGAGAATTCCCGGTGGTTCAGGTACTCCAGGCAGCCCGCCGGAGTGGTGAACTCGAACCGCAGCTTGTAGGAGTACAGCGCCTGCACGTCGTAGCCGAGCGCCTTGTTGAGCTTGTTGCTTCCGTACTTCCCGTCGCCGAGGAGCGGATGACCCACATGCGCGAAATGCGCGCGTATCTGGTGAGTCCGCCCGGTCAGCAGGTCGACCTCCAGCAGCGAGTTCCCGCCCCGGGTCTCGAGCACACGGTACTTCGTGAGTATCGTGCGGTTCTGCGGGGTCTTGCGGTCGGAGACGATCACGCGGTTCTCGTCGGACAGCTTCTCGAGGTAGGCGGTCAGCGTGTCGGCGCGCTTCGGAAGCTCCCCCTGCACAACGCAGAGGTACAGCTTGACAAGCTCCCTGTCGCGTATTTTCTGGTTGAGCACCCGCAGCGATTCCGCATTCTTCGCGGCTATGACTATCCCGCCGGTGTTGCGGTCGATACGGTTGCACAGCGCCGGAACAAAGCTCTGCTCGCTATCCGGGTCGTACTCCCCCTGCTTCCAGAGGTAACATTTTATGCGGTTTATCAGCGTGTCGGAGGTGTTGTCGTTGTCCTCGTGTACCACCATTCCGACCGGCTTGTCGCACAGAAGTATATTTTCGTCCTCGTATATCACGTCTATCTCCGGCGGAACCTCCCGGAAATCCGCGGTCTTTTCCCTGCCTCCGGTGTCAAGCAGCTCGTCGCTCAGGTAAAACCGGAACACGTCCCCCTCGCTGAGCTTCACGTTCGGTTCGGTTCTGGCTCCGTTGAGCTTTATCCGCTTCTTGCGCATCAGCTTGCAGATAAGCGGCAGCGACAGGTTCGGGTAGGCTTTGGTGAGGAATCTGTCGGCGCGCTGCCCGGCGTCGTTTTTGGTTACTGTTATCTCGGTCATAATTTCCTCTCAGTGAATTGATGTTTTTATTATACCCCCTCCGACCCGGCTTGTCAAGCGAACCGGAAATAAAAACGGCGGCTCATCGGAACCGCCGTGATTCATTTAAACTAGAGGCTTCCCGCAGAATGGGCAGAACTTCGCGCCGGGCTTCACTGCGTTTCCGCAGTATGTACAGAATGCGGAAGCGAAGTTCGCTCCCGGCTGAGCGGGAACGGGCTGGGGCGCAGGTGCGGGAATCGGTGTGGGAGCAGGCACAGGCTCGGGAATCGGCATAGGAGCTTGCACAGGCTCGGGAATCGGCGCGGGAACAGGCACAGGCTCGGGAATCGGCATAGGAGCAGGCACAGGCTCGGGAACAGGCATAGGAGCGGGCACAGGCTCGGGAACCGGCATAGGAGCGGGCGCTGGCTCGGGAACCGGCATAGGAGCAGGCACAGGCTCGGGAATCGGCGCGGGAGCAGGCACAGGCTCGGGAACCGGCGCGGGAGCAGGCACAGGCTCGGGAATCGGCGTGGGAGCAGGCACAGGCTCAACAGGAGTCGGAACCGCGTTCACAGGCTGAACCGGAACCGGCTGAACATGCTGAACAGGCTGGACAGGCTGAACAGGCTGAACGCTCTGAACAGGCTGCGCTGCCTGGGCATTCGGCTGATACTGGGGGTGCTGAGTCTGCCGGGGCTGCTGATAAGGAATAGTCGGCAGCTTCGGCTCAAATGCGGACTGGCTGTCCTTCGGCTCGTCTGCGGTGTTGTTGTCGGTATCGATCCCTGCGTTCTTTCTCACCGCGAGAACGGTCTCAAACAGAATGCGCAGAACGACGTTTCCAACGATGACGTACTTGAATATAGCGCCGAATCCGTCGATGGTGGTGATGCACTTCGCAATGCCTATAAACACAAGGAACGCCGCCAGGGAGTAGTAGGTTATCTTCACGATGTAAAGCGGCAGGAAGCGCTGACCGTTCGCGTACTGCATGAATTTGCCCGCGGACGGATCCTTCGCCTTCGGGCCGAAAACCTTCCAGTAAAGCAGGATCCCCGCCGCGACTGAAATAACAAGTCCCAGTATAGTAAGCAGGAGATTCGCGATCATGCCGCCGCTCAGGGCTGCGTAGATATCAAACATAGCGTGTACCTCGTTTCATTTGATTTTTCGGCTCGTAAGGCATACAGCCTTACTTCGTCGGCTTTCATCGCATTCGGCGCACTCTACCCATTTTCCCTTTTCAAACCGGTTTTTAGAGGTTCCCATAATAGAATTATAACATAATTATACGACAAATGCAACAATAATTGTTATATTTTTTCAGAAATATCAAACGGAGTGGTCTGGTAAACGAAGTAGTTCAGCCAGTTGGTGTAGATGAGCGTGGAATGCGCCCTCCACTTGAGCACAGGCTGCTTCGCGGGGTCGTCGTCCGGGAAGTAGTGCGCGGGAATCTTCGGGTTCAGACCCTTTTCAAGGTCGCGCTTGTACTCCAGAGCCAGGGTGTCCGCGTCGTACTCGGAATGCCCTGTTATGAAGAACTGGCGGCTGTCCTCGCTGCAAACGGCATACACGCCCGCCTCGTCGGAAACCGCCATCACCTTGAGCTGCGGCACCTTCTCGATGTCCTCGCGGCGAACCTCGGTATGGCGTGAATGCGGCGCCCAGAACTCGCTGTCGAACCCTCGGAACAGTCTTGATTTCGGTGTGAGCAGAGTGTGCCTGAACACGCCGGAGAGCTTCTCCGGCAGCGGGTACTTCGGAATGCCGTAGTGGTAGTACAGCGCCGCCTGAGCCGCCCAGCAGATGTGGAACGTGGAATGCACATGGGTTTTCGTCCAGTCCATTATTTTGCAAATCTCCTCCCAGTAGTCGACCTCCTCAAACGGAAGGTGCTCCACCGGAGCGCCGGTGATTATGAACCCGTCAAAGTTCATGTCCTTTATCTCGTCGAAGGTCTTGTAGAAGTTCAGCAGGTGCTCATGTGAGGTGTTCTTGCTGGTGTAGGTTGAGGTCTGCACGAGAGTCACCTCGATTTGCAGCGGAGTATTAGACAGGCTGCGGAGTATCTGCGTTTCAGTCGCGACCTTGGTCGGCATGAGGTTCAGTATGCCTATCTTCAGCGGACGTATGTCCTGGTGGAGCGCGCGGTGCTCCGTCATGATGAATATATGCTCGTTTTCAAGTATCGACTGCGCGGGCAGTCCGTCGGCTATTTTTACTGGCATTTTTTATTCCTTTCCCATTGCGTATCCCTTGATACAGCCGTATGATACAACCGTAGAACGCGGCATTTTTTATAATATGAATCTATTATAGCTCAACGCGCTGTTTTTGTCAAGTTTGCGCCGCACCCGCTGAATAGTACGGAAAACCCCGGGAAGCCGAGCCTCCCGGGGTCTGTATCATTCGATGTTCTGAATCTGCTCGCGTATCTTTTCTATCTCGCTCTTCTGGTCGACGACTATGCGCGTTACCTCGATGTCCTGCACCTTGGAGCCTATGGTGTTGGTCTCGCGGTTCATCTCCTGCACCAGGAAGTCAAGCTTCCTGCCCACAGGCTCGCCGGATTCCAGCATTGTGCGGAACTGCGCGATGTGGCTGCGCAGGCGTACCGTTTCCTCGTCCACGGCGGTCTTTTCGGAGAATATCCCCGCCTCCATGAGAATGCGGTTTTCGTCGATGTTCGTGGAGCTCAGCACCTCGCACATCTTGTCGTAGAGCCGCTTGCGGTAGTCCTCCACCACCTGCGGGGAGCGCGTTTCTACTACGCCGACCCACTCCTCGATTTTATCCAGGCGCGACATTACGTCCCGCTTCATGCGCTCTCCCTCGGCTTCACGCATCGCGATGAAGTGCTCCAGAGCCTCCTCCGCCGCCGACTTCACGTCAGCCCAGAGCTGCTCCTCGTCGGTCTCGGTCTTTACTACGGTGAACGCGTCCGGGATACGCAGGATATCCGACAGCGAAAGGGCGTCGTTCAGCGAATACTCCTCCTTAACGGAGCGCAGCGCGTCAACGTATTCCTTTACTATTTCCTTATTTATAGTTATCTTCTCGTCCGCGGCCTCAACGTTGTTCACCAGCACGGATATCTCCACCTTGCCGCGGTTTATCCTGCCCTGGAGCAGGCTCTTGAGCTTCTCCTCGATGTAGCCCAGGCTTCGCGGGAGCCGCGAGCTGAACTCGTAATACCGGTGATTCACCGCGCGTATCTCTACGGTGATATCCCTGCCGTTAAGTACCTGATGACCTCTGCCGAAGCCTGTCATGCTCTTTATCATGTTACTGTCCTTTCGACCTGTTGAACCCTACTGCTGTCAGATGTGCGCCAGACCCTTGTCCAGCATGTACTGCGCCGCGTGCATGATACCCGCCTTTCCGGTGGGGAACGTAAGCCCGCCCTGGAGCCACACTGCAAAAGGCTCACGAAGCGGAGCGTCCGCTGAAAGCTCGATGGAAGCGCCCATCGTAAAGGCTCCAGCCGCCATTATGACCTGGCTGTCGTAGCCCGGCATGTCCCACGGCTCCGGGGAAGCGAAGCTGTCCACCGGGGAGCCGGCCTGAATGCCCTGGCAGAACGCGATGAGCTGCTTCTCGCCGCCGAGCTTCAGCGCCTCGATGATATCGGTGCGCTTCTCGCTGTACTTCGGGAACGCCTCGAAGCCGAGAAGCTCCGCCAGAGCCGCCGCAAACGCCGCAGTCTTGAGCGCCGCGCAGACCGCTTCCGGCGCGTGGAATATTCCAAGGTACATTCCGCGGAGCTGATTCAGGCTCGCGCCGACCTCCTTGCCAGTGCCCGGGGTGGTCAGCCTGAACGCGCACAGCTCCACGAGGTCTGCCCTGCCCGCGATGTAGCCGCCGGTCTCCGCGATTCCGCCGCCGAGATTCTTGATAAGGCTGCCCGCGATGAGGTCGGCGCCGACTGAAACCGGCTCCTTTTCCTCGACCAGCTCGCCGTAGCAGTTGTCGGTGAATATCACGCAGTCCGGATTAACGCTGCGTACTGCCTCGCATATCTTCGCGATGACCTCAATGCTCAGCGACGGGCGCAGGGAATATCCCCTGGAGCGCTGGATATAAGCCATCCTGCAGGTTCCCGCGCGGCGCTTTATGCCGTCGTAGTCCGGGGTGCCGTCCGGCAGGAGGTCTACCTTGCCGAACTTCACGCCGAAATCCTTCAGTGAACCTATCCCATCGCCGGAAATTACACCCTGCATGGTGTCGTAGGGGTCGCCGGTGACGGAAAGCAGCTCGTCCCCGGGGCGGAGGATACCGAACAGCGCGGTGGTTATCGCGTGGGTGCCGTTCACGAAATTGTGGCGCACCAGGGCGTCCTCGGCGCCGAGTATCTGCGCGAAGACCGCGTCCAGCTTGTCCCTGCCGTCGTCGCCGTAGCCGTAGCCGTTAGTCCCCTTCATGTGGATATCGCTTATCCTGTTGTCGATGAACGCCTTTAAAACGCGCTCGCCGTTGTATTCCGCCATGCGGTCGAACTCGGCAAACTGCGGAGCGCACAGCTCCATTGCCTTTTTTCCTGCTTCCACCAGTTCCGGTGAATAATCGAAGAATGCCATTTTATCTATCCTTTCAAGCCCGGGAGCCTTCCCGGAATACAATTAACGCATACATTTTTATTTTACACTTTTTTAGGGGTTATGTCAACACCTAAATGTGAAAAATTCAGAAATTCTGACGCTCTGAAATTAGGGAACCACTGATTAAATCACGCCTGACGGCTTGCTGCGTATCTTGCTTGCATATTTTTAGTTTGGCGCAAAATAGAACATGATAGCTTATAGATTATGTTGAGTGTTGCGCCAAACTGGCATCTTGCACAATTCGTCCTAGCAAGGCGTGGTCTCCCCCGGTGGGGGAGGTGTCACGGAGTGACAGAGGGGCTGACCGACAGACCAGCCTTGCGTCGCTAATTGTTGACTTGAAAGCGCTTACGCTTCCGTCAACAATTCCTCATTGTATAATCTGACGAAAAATCTGACTGCGCAATATACGCACCAGATTTAATCAGCGCTTCCTTAGGATTGACTTTTTCAGGAAAAGCGGGTATAATAGAGAGACCAAAGGAGGGTGCTATATGAAAAAGAGAATCGCGATACTATCTGCGCTGCTTCTGATGACAGGCTGCACCGGGAACGTCACATCGTCAGGGAGCCAGCCGAGCCAGTCCAGCCAAACCAGTCAAACCAGCCAAATCAGTCAAATCAGTCAAACCAGCCAGTCCGAGCAGTCCGTAACTGCGCCGAAGGAGTCCACGCCGGAAAGCTCCGCACAGGCGGAAGCCACCGCCGAACCGCCGAGCACCGAGCCCGTAAATACCTCGGAGCCTCCGGAAACCATGCCGACCGGGGAGCTTCCCGGAACCGGAACGGCTGAGAGCCTTCCGGTAAAGGCGCAGTACCTCGAGGACGTGCCGGAGCTTGGTGAGCACGACACATTCAGTCAGACCGACGGAACCGAGGTCAGCGAATCAGCCGTAAAGGTGGTATTCTCCGCAGAAAGCGCAGTCAGCGACTTCAAGCTGCTGTCGATAGCAATGCATGACATCGACGAGAACGGGATCTTCACGTTCTCCGCCGAGGAGCTGTACTCGCAGCCCGAGCTTACGCCGGAGCGTCCGCTGGAAGCGGGTCTGGTGTTCCTGGGAGATATCCCGAACAATGGGATCTCCTTCACCGACGCCGATGGGAACGTAAAGTACTGCGCCGTGGATATGAGCGGCATGGACGGTTCCCTGATACTCTGGGAGATAACCGTAATATGAAAAAATCCCGCAGCCATACGGCTGCGGGATCTTAATTTGTTGAACTATCAGAGGTTGATGGAGTCGGTATCACGCAGTGTGAAGTTCCCTATAAGACCCTTCATCGTTGCAGCCTGTGCCGAAAGCTCCTCGGAAGCCGCAGCAGATTCCTCCGCAGTCGCGGAGTTCGTCTGGACTACGTTGGAGATCTGATCGATTCCTATGGAGATCTGCTTGACGGAATCCGCAGCCTCCTTTGTGGAATCGGAGATCTTGTTGTTGATCTCCTCGACCTTTGCAGCGGATTCTACAACCGCCGTCATCATCTCGGCAGCTTCGTTCACGATGGCGCTGCCGTTTTCAATTGCGGAAACGGTGCCTTCGATCATGTTCGTGGTGTTCTGTGCAGCCTCGCCGGACTTGGCGGCAAGGTTGCGCACCTCGTCAGCCACGACCGCGAAGCCCTTTCCGGCTTCACCCGCACGCGCGGCTTCTATCGCTGCGTTCAGCGCGAGTATATTCGTCTGGAACGCGATGTCCTCGATGGTCTTGATAATGTTCTTGGTCTCTGCGGAGGAATTCTTGATCTCCTCCATTGCGCTGATGAGATTCTCCATCTTCGCAGAGGTGTCGCCAAGCTTCTCGCCGGCTTCCTTTGTGTATTTGCTTGCAGCTTCTGCGTCCTTAGAATTTTCGTGTATCATTTCGGATACCACGTTGATGGTCGCAGCCAGCTCCTCAACGGAGGAAGCCTGTTCGGTAGCGCCCTGTGACAGCGCCTGCGCGCCTGAGGAAACCTGTTCGGAGCCTGCCGCAACCTGGTCGGCGGCGGTGCTTATCTCGGACATGGTTGCGCTGAGCTTGTGGTTGATGTCGCGGACATAATGGAGCAGCTTCTGGCAGTCGCCGACATAGAACTTTTCATTCTCAGCAGTATGTACGTTCAGGTTGCCGGTGGACATTGACTCGAGAATGCGCCCGATATCGCTGATAATGTTGTTGAGGTTGCTGACGACCGTCTTTGTCGCCTCGGAGAGACGTCCGGTCTCGTCCTTGAAATGAACCTCGGGAACCGGGCTTGTGAGGTCTCCCACGGCGAGCTTCTCGATACGCTCGGTGCATACTCTTACGGAGGACCCTATCTTCTTGCCGATGCGAATGGAGATGAACGATGAAACGACGCATGCAGCAATAAGCAGGATCACGGTCATCAAAATAGCGCGGGATGTAGAGTCCATAAAGTCGCCGGTGGGAGCGTAAACTGCAAGCGACCAGCCGTTTGAATCCTGGATCGGGGCATAGGCAAGGAACTTGCTTACGCCGTTGAGCGTGTACCGCGCAACGCCGGATTCGCCTGCACGCATGCTCTCGTGCGCCTTTGCAAGCGTCTTGTATCCGGCCTGACCGGAGGTGTCCGCAGCCGCGAGCTGTTCGATGTTCTCGCCGCGCTTTACAATCTCGCTGTCGAGGTCGGCGATGGTGTTGCCGTTCTTGTCGATTATGTAGGCTCCGCAGTTATCGCTGACCTTTATGCTTCTCACGATATCGTTGAGGAATTCGGGATCAGGAACGATGATAACACAGCCTGCTACTTCGCCGCCGGTAATGCCGTTTTTCCAGATAGGAGCCGCGATTATGAGCATCAGTTCGCCGGTCAGTCTGGAAACGGTAGGCTCGGTTACGGTGACATTTCCTTTCATCGCGTTCTGGAAGTACTCGCGGTCGGAATAGTTGTTGCCGTCGAGGCAGTCCCCGTTAGGCTTGATAATGTTGCAGCTCTGCAGTTCGTGACGCTCAATGATCTGCTGAACTATTTCGCTGAGTTCGCTGTCGCTGGTCGACGAGTCTGAGAGCTGGGACATTGTGCCAAGCTCCCTTGCAATGTTGGTATAGGAACGCATCTCCCAGTATGTGCGCTCCGCCGCGACCTGCGCCGAAGCGGTCATGCTGCTGTTTACCAGACTTACGGTACTGTTGTAGGTCATGATGCAGGCAAATCCGCCAAGCGTGAACAGCGATATCGCGACTGTAAGGATACAGCTTACCAGTATCCTCATACCGATAGATTTCATAGAAAACCCTCCCTTTTTTTGCGGCGCCGCGCAGGTGTCATTCGGATCATACGGCGCTGCATATCACACTGCGAGCCGAACATTTATAGAAAATGCCCTGCCGTGATGTAATTTTCTTTAATTAATAATACCACAAAAGTCATGATAAATCAAGCGGTTTTCCACACATTTTCCGGTAATCTGGTGATTTTTTGTAGATACTATATAAATCTAGGCGCTTAAATTATACAAACACGAACTGCACCAGCAGCATGTAGATAACCGTCCCGGCGGCGATGGACAGCAGCATGCTGCGCTTCCACAGGTGAATTCCGACCGTGGCGGCTCCTGCGATCAGCTCCGGGAGACCCCAGCTATACTCCGTCACGGAAACGCTGCGCAGGCAGTAAACGATGAGCATTCCGAAAATTGCGCCGGGGAGCACCTTCCCGAGGTACTGTATGTATTTCGGCGTGGGCTTGTCCTGCCGGAACACCATGAACGGCAGGAAACGCGTCGCCATCGTCCCGAGGGTGCACATCGCGATGGTGATTATCTGTTCGGCGATGGTCACTTTTCCTCACCTGCCTTCCGCCCGACGGACTTCCTGAACGCGGTGAGAAGCAGCAGTATGCATATCATCGTGGGTATCATGAAGTTATCCTTGCCGAAGAGCAGCAGGCAGGCAGCGCTGCTCGCCAGACCCGCCCACTCGCTGAAATGGTGCTTCTCCTTGAGCCACTGCTCCAGGAATATCACGATGAACATTGCTGTCATCACGAAATCCAGACCCTTCGTGTCGAAGGTGATGAGATTCCCGAGCAGACCTCCCAGTGTGGCTCCGCCGACCCAGTAGAGCTGGTTGAGCAGCGTTACGAAGAAGTAGAACCAGCCGCGGTCGCAGTCCTCGGGGATCTCAGCGGTGCAGTTTATGCTGAACGTTTCGTCGCACATGCCGTAGATGAGGTAGAATTTCTTCCAGCCCATGTCCTTGAACTTGTCCAGCATGGAAATTCCGTAGAACAGGTGCCGCGCCTGTATCATCAGCGACACCATCAGCACCTGGAGCGGCGCGAACGGCGAAAGCAGCATCTGCACCGCGAGGAACTCCAGACTGCCGCCGAAAATCACCGCCGCCATTATCATCGGGTAAACAAAGCTGAACCCGGAAACGTTCATGTAGATACCGTAAGCCATTCCCAGAAACAGGAACCCAGCAAGTATCGGTATAGTGCAGGGAAACGCCGCCCTGAACGACCTCGTTATAATGCCCTTGTTATTTTCCATGTCGTGTAGTGCCTCCATTCCGAACAGCTATGTATTATATCATATTACTGGGTATTTTGCAAGAGAAGATAAGGAATTCCCGCCAGTATATGTAAGTATTCCGGGTCGTTTATACCTGTGCGGCGCGGTAAATAGTACTTTACAATCCGCGCAGAATATGTTATAATTAATTATATTATGTTCGGAAAAGGGGAACCATATATGAAAAAGCTGACCCGCCTTAATCGTCTGTCTTGCCTTATCCTGGCTCTGGCGGCGGCGCTGTCGCTGACGGCATGCTCCGCCGATACGGCTTCCGGGGTATTCCCGGAGCTGTCGCAGATAGTCGGCGAGATAATACAGACCGCAGAGGAAAGCTCCCCGGTAACGCGGGAGTTCTTCCAGACCCAGGAGCCGGAGGAGCAGTCCGCAGAGCCTGAGCGCCCTGACGTTCCGCAGACCTCCGGCGAGGGGCAGGTTGGCTTCCCGCAGACCGATGAGGAGTCCGTACAGCCTGACGCGCCGACGGAAAGCTCCCCGGTAACGCGGGAGTTCTTTCAGACCCAGGAGCCGGAGGAGCAGTCCGCAAAGCCTGAGCGCCCTGACGTTCCGCAGACCTCCGGCGAGGGGCAGTATGGCTTACCGCAGACCGATGAGGAGTCCGTACAGCCTGACGCGCCGACGGAAAGCTCCATCGCCGAGGACGGCAGCTACACCACCAAGGAGGACGTCGCGCTGTATATCCACACCTACGGGAAGCTGCCGCAGAACTTCATCACGAAGAAGCAGGCGCGGGAGCTTGGCTGGGGCGGTGGTTCCCTGGAGCCATACGCGCCGGGCATGTGCATAGGCGGCGACCGGTTCGGGAATTACGAGGGTCTGCTGCCGGATGGTCACAGCTATACCGAGTGCGACGTAAACACGCTGGGAGCCTCCAGCCGTGGCGCGGAGCGGATAGTATTCTCATCGGACGGGCTGATATACTACACCGGCGACCACTACGCGAGCTTCACATTATTATACGGAGAGGAATAAACCATGAAAACACTTATCATCGACGCTGCCTCCATCGACAGCATGTACACTATCCACGACAGATTCATTGCCGCGTTCGATTTCGCGGAGTGCTACGGCGAGACCCTGGATTCGCTGCACGATTACCTCTGTGAGATAAATAAGTTCGACGCCCACGTGAAAATACTGAATAATTCCAGGCTCGAGGAAGCCGTAGGCGCGAAGGAAGCCGCCGCGCTCCGCAGAGTGCTGACCGACACCGAGGCAGAGAATCCCAGGTTCACAGTTGAGTTCGTTGACTGAGCAGGAAATAAAAAACTAACTGCGCCTTTATGGGCGCAGTTTTCCTTTTTGACCGTGCTATAATATGTATCAGCAAATGCGCAGAATAAATCACGGGAACCTCTAAAAATCGGTTTGAAAAGGGAAAATGGGTAGAGTGCGCCGAATACGGCATGGACGCCGTCGCATCAGAAATTTCGCTCGTTGAAAGAAGCAGTCGGTGTGCTATACACATTTTCACTCAAACAAGGTTTTTAGAGGTGACCTCACAAAGGAGCGTTATTAATGGCAGAGAAGGACACCAGCGCACAGCGGCTCAAGCTGCTTTATCTGCGGGATATTTTCCAGAAATTCACCAGCGAGACCGAAGCCCTGACCAGAAACCAAATAACCGACATTCTCTCGGACTACGGGATAACCGAGGGCCGCAAGGCGTTTTCCGAGGACGTGGAGGCGCTGCAAAAATACGGCATGGATATCCGCATGACGATGGGCAGGACGGCTTCCTACCAACTTATGACGAGGGATTTCGAGCTCGCCGAGCTGAAGCTCCTCGCTGACGCGGTAAGCTCCGCGAAGCTGCTTTCCGAAAGCCAGTCGGCGGCGCTGCTCAAGAAGCTCTCAACGCTGTGCAGCGACAAGGAAGCCGCACAGATAAAGCGCACGGTGTACGTCTCCGGGAGGGTCCGGCAGAACTCCAACAAAGCTGTGCTTTACAACGTGGATACTATCCAGCGGGCGATATCGTCGGCTCCGAAGAAGAAAATATCCTTCCGGTACTTTGAGTACGACATGCGCAAGAACAAAAAATACCGCGACGAAGCGCGGGTGTGCACGCCCTACGCCCTGGTGTGGGACAACGACCACTACTACCTCGTGGCGTGGAACGACCACCGCGGGACCTACTCAAACTTCCGCGTAGACCGCATGGAGAAGGTCGAGATAATCGACGAACCCGCGCGCCGCGCCGACCCACATTTCGACCTTGAGGACTACATACTGACCCACGTTTCAATGTTCAGCGGCGAGGAATCCGACGTAGTGCTGCGCTGCGACAAATCCCTCGTCAATGCGGTTCTGGACAGGTTCGGCATGGGGGTGCGGATAGTTCCGGCGAATGACGGCGAGAGCTTCACGGTGTACGCCCCGGTGGTCGCTAAGGAGCCGTTTTTCGGGTGGGTGTTCCAGTTCGGCGGCAAGGCCGAGATAATCGAACCGGAGAGTATCCGCAGCGAGTACCTCGCAATGCTGGACAAAGTCCGCGCAGGCGCCGGGGAGGCTTGACGGAGTTCCGGGCGCACTCCTGATGGAATGCGCCCGGAAAATTATTTGGCTGACTGCTCCGGAGCGCGGCGGCAGTTCTCGAGAAGATCCCTTAGCTGCGCTATCGGAACGAAGAACGGCTTTTCGCTGTCGTTCTCCATCTCAATTACCATGAGCGCCTTCGCACCCCAGTCGTTGAGGGTTATCCGGCGTACCGTGGAGGCTTTGTCCGACTTGGTGTTGATCGACTTCAGCAGGTCATTCATGCGGACGAAGCCGTGTATCCTGCCGCTGCTGCTCGTCCTGAAGGACAGCTTCTTTGCAAAGGGTCTCTCAATGTCGATTATTACCTTTATCTCGGTTATGCCGCCGGGCAGGTCCGCCTCCGTGCGGTGCACCGTGCGGAACATCTTCACCGGAATGTAATCCTCCAGCTTCACCGTGGGAGCGTCTGCGTAGTGCTGTGAATTAGCCATGCTTCATCGATCCTTCCTTTTAAAGAGTTGCGTCTACCTCGGCGAGGACCTCGTCAAGCTTCACCATCTCCTCGCGGAGCTGCTCCGGAGTGATGATGAGCGGCGGGCACACAAGTATCATGTTCTCGTGGGAGTAGGTCATGAACTTCTTCGCCTTGAGCTTTCCGATGATACCGCCCATTACTCCGAGCTTGTCGCCGCCGTAGGGCACCAGAGGCTCCCTTGTCGCCTTGTCCTTTACCAGCTCCACTGCGGAGAACAGACCGATGTAGCGCACGTCGCCGACGCACTTGTGCTTTGCCTTGAGTTCCTCAAGTATCTCGCCCAGCACCTTGCCGCTCTTATTTACGTTGCCCAGAATATCGTTGTCCTTGTAGTAGTTCAGGCAGGCAACGCCGGCTGCGCATGCGAGGGGGTGTCCGCTGTAGGTCAGGCCGCACTGCAATACGTTATCGTCGAAGTAGTCCGCGATCTTCCTGCTGACCGCAACGCCGCCGAGCTGAACGTAGCCGCAGGTAACGCCCTTCGCGAAGCTTACGATATCGGGCTTTACGCCGAAATTCTCAAACGCGAACATCTTGCCGGTGCGCCCGAATCCCGCCATTACCTCGTCGCAGATCATCATGATTCCGAACTCGTCGCAGATCCTGCGTACGCCCGCAAGGTAGCCCTCCGGCGGGATAATGATGCCGTTGGAGCCGGTGATGGTCTCCATAACGATGGCAGCAACCGTGTCGGGGCCTTCATAGACGACCTGCTCGCGGAGCTTGTTGACGTAGTACTCGCTGTACTCCTTCTCGCTTGCGAACGGGAGGTTGTCGCGGTACATGTACGGGTCGAAGAACTTCACGAAGCCGGGGATACCAGGCTCCAGCGGATACCTTCTCGGCTCGCCGGTGAGGTTGCCCGCGCCGAATGTGGAGCCATGATAGCTTCTGTAGCGGGAGAACACCTTTTTTCTTCCGGTGTACATTCTCGCCATCTTGATGGCGTTCTCGTTCGCGTCGGCGCCGCCGTTGGTGAAGAACACCTTCGCGATGTTGTCCGGCATGAGGTCAACGACCATCTCGGCGAGCTTCGAGCGGCTCTCGCAGGCGTAGCTCGGGCCGACGAAGCAGAACTGCTCCGCCTGCTCCTTGATGGCGTCGATGATGGGGCGGCAGCCGAAGCCCACGTTCAGGTTGACGAGCTGGCTTGACATATCAGTGTATCTGCTGCCGTCGTAGTCCCAGAAGTAGATACCCTCGCCCTTTTCCACGGCGATGGGGTTCAGCCCCTTCTGCTTTGACCATGACTGTAAATTGTACTTGGTGTGGTTGGTTTTGATCTCAGTTGCATTCATAAGAATCGTCCTCCATTATCAGCTTTGAGTTTTCCATGTTGAGCAGTTCCCTCGCCCGGAAAGCCAGAAGCAGATTCATTTTATCCTCGTCGCTGAAGCTGCTGCCCAGAAGTTCGCGGATCTGTTTGAGCTTGTAGTTCACCGTGTTCCGGTGAACGCCGAAGATATCCGCGACCTCCTTCACGCTGCAGTCGTTCTCGAAGTAGCAGCGCAGCAGATCGGCGCAGTCGGTGTTGTTCTTGGCGTCGTAGTCCAGCAGCTTGCCGAGGGTGCTGTCCACGTAGTCCGAGAGGATACGGGAGCTTTCCACGCCGAAAAGCAGCTTGTAAACGCCGATGTCGCGATAGTGCATTACCGGAGCCTTCTTCATCACGGCGAGCCTCATCGCGGAGACCGCCTCGCGGTAGCAGGAATGTATCCCGTCGTACCCCAGCCCGTTGTCTGAAATGCCGATGTGAACTCCCGCAGGCTCGGAGCAGTTCTCGCTCACTGCGGCTGCAAGCTGTTCGGCGAGCCTCCCCGCCTCCTGCGGAGTGATATGCTGCCGCACTATCACAAGGTAGTTCTCCTGTATGAATATGCAGGAGGGATACTGCGGGCTTGCGCATATCTTCCGCACCAGGAACCGCATGCCGCGCCACTCGTCGCCGCTCCCCGGCTTGTCGGGATGGGAGAGCTGCGCCGCAAGCAGCGTGTAGCTCACCATGTCGTGGAAGCCCCGGCGCTCCAGCACCGGCGCGTACTCGTCGCGGTTCCCCGGCGCGAAGAACAGGTTGCGGAACGCTCCGGCAAGGCTGGTCTCGCTCTCCTCGTTGGAAATGATCCGGTGGCAGAAATCGTAGGTCAGGTCGATGAGCCTCACCGACCACGGCACCACGAACAGCGGGAGCGCATTGCACTCGCAGTATTCCATGACGTCCTTCGGAACGGCGTTTATGTACGGTCCTATGTTCACGACTACACCCGCCGCGTTCTTGCCCTTGAGCTGCCGCACGAAATCCAGCAGCCAGCCGCTGCCCTTGTGACCGATACCAGTAGTGAACACCAGCTCGTTTCCGTGCATGAAGTCCGGAACCTCGCTGTCCTCAACGATGTGTACCCAGCGGACGAAATTATCCATTCCCGCCCTGCCTGCGATGAGCTTCATGCCGTAGGTCTTTTCAGCGTTCGCGCATATTCTTGCAAGTGTGATCGCCATAAACGCCCTCCTCTCCGATCATCTTCCGGGCTTCTTCACCCGTTTGCTGTGGGTTATCGAGCCGGTCGGGCAGACCAGCGTACACAGCAGGCAGCCCACGCAGTTCCCGCCGGTGAGGTGCGGCTTTCTGTCCGCGCCCATCGCGATCGCCTGGTGTCCGCCGTCCATGCAGGAGATGTAGCATCTTCCGCAGCCGACGCAGCTTTCCCGGCCGAACACCGGATAGACCACCGTGCTGCGGTCGAGGTCGTCCGCCGGAACTATGTTCGCGAGCGCCGAACCTGTAAGCTCGCTCAGCCGTGACATTCCGTGCGCCGCCAGATAAGCCCTCGTTCCCGAGATAAGGTCGTCGATTATCCGGTAGCCGTACTGCATTACCGCTGTGGTTATCTGGATATTCTCACAGCCCAGCGCGATGAACTCCAGCGCGTCATGCCAGCTCTCTATGCCGCCGATACCGCTCAGCGGCGTCCCGGAAAGCTCCGGACAGACCGCCATGTCGTGAATGAACCGCAGCGCTATCGGCTTCACAGCCTTTCCGGAGTACCCCGAAACGGAGCACTTCCCGTTAACGCCCGGGCAGGAGACCATCGAATCCAGATCGACGCGCGTCAGGCTCTTTACCGTGTTTATCGCGGCTATGCCGTCCGCGCCGCCTTCCTTCGCGGCTGTCGCGGGGACTTCCATGTTGCCGATGTTCGGGGTCATCTTCGCCAGCACCGGGAGCTTCGTTCCGCGCTTTGCCGCGGCGGTGTAGGCTCTCACAAGCTCCGGATTCTGCCCGACGTCGCTGCCCAGCCCCTCGCCCACCATCTGCGGGCAGGAGAAGTTGCACTCGATGATGTCGCAGCCCGCCTCCTCGGATAGCCTTGCAAGCTCCGTCCATTCCTCCTCGGTGCTGCCCATTATGGAGGAAACTATCACCTTCGACGGGAACTCCCGCTTCAGCCGCCGGAGTATCTCAAGGTTCTCATTCAGCGGGTGGTCGGAGATCTGCTCCAGGTTCTTGAACCCAACGAACGGGGTGGATTCCTTGCCGATGGCGTCGAACCGGGGTGAAACCTCGTCCGGTCTGATGAAGCCTATCGTCTTGTAGACTATGCCGCCCCAGCCGGCTCTCAGCGCGTTGGCGCACATCTCGTAGCCGCTCGCCACCACCGACGACGAGAGGAAGAACGGATTCTCGCACTTCACGCCGCAGAACTCCATCGAGAGGTCTGCGGTCAGTTCCTCAGCCTTCACCGGCTCCGGAGCCGCCTTTATCATCTCGCGTATCTTCACCGGGGACTCGTAGTGCAGGCAGGCGCTCTCGCATTCGCCGGAGCATTCCGCGCACCTGGCGGCTGAGACGTACCCGGCGCCGACCGCCGCGTTCTCAAACCTTGCCGCCCTGACGAACCGCGCCGGGTCGAAGCCCTCCGGACAAGCCGCCGTGCAGGGAGCCTCCGCGCACAGCATACACCGCGCCGATTCATTGTTTAGTATCTGTTCTGCGTATTTCATATCGTTACCTCCTGCACGGCAAGTTTTTATTTTGCCTTATGTTTTGCACATTTAACGAACCTGCCCCAGCCGCGTTCGCCGACGAACTCGCCGTTATCGAACACCAGCCTGCCCCTGGAGTAGGTCTGAACGGGATAGCCGTGTACCTTCACGCCCTCCCAGATGGTGTGGTCGCAGTCGGAGTGCATGTTCTCCTGATGTATCGTGAACTCCTTCGCGGGGTCGTAGATGACTATGTCCGCGTCCTTGCCGGGAGCTATCTCGCCCTTGTCGGTGCAGCCGAATATCTTCGCCGGGTTGGCGGAGCACAGCTCCACAGCCTTCTCGAAGCTGATAACGCCGTCGTTCGCCTTGCCGAGCATGTAGGGGTACATGTTCTCGATCCCGGCGCAGCCGTTCGGGATCTTCCGGAAGTCGTTCAGACCCCAGTCCTTCTCGCTCTGCTGGAACGGGCAGTGGTCGGTGGCGATGGTGTCGATGTCGCCGCGCTTTATCGCTTCCCAGATGGCGTCCTGCGACTCCTGACCCTTCATAGGCGGCGAGCATACGAAGTTCCTGCCGTCTGCGCGCTTGTAAACGTCGCTGGTGAATTCAAGGTACTGCGGGCAGGTCTCGGCGTAGATCTCATAGCCCTCGTCCTTCGCCTTTGTCACCGCCTCTACGCCCTGCTTGTTCGCGAGGTGTACGATGTACAGCGGTGCGTTCGCAGCCTTCGCCAGATTGATGGCGCGCTCGTCCGCCTCGCCCTCCACGAACTCGGGACGGCTCATGTAGTGATACCACGCGTCGGTCTTGCCCTCGCTGATGTACTTCTCGGTGAGGGTGTTCACCAGTTCGTTGTTCTCGGCGTGCACCGCGATGAGCGCTCCGAACTCCTTGGACTTTGCAAGGAGCTGGTAGAACACGCCGTCCTTAACGCCGAAATCGTATACCATGAACACCTTGTAGGAGGTGATTCCGATGTCGCAGGCGTCCTTTATGCTGTCGAGGAGGTCTCCGTGGATATCCTTGACGCCGATGTGGAACGAATAGTCCACCGCCGCGTCCGGAGCCGCCAGGGCGTTCCTGCGGTTAAACGTATCGGTCATAGTCTCGTTGAAATCCTGGAGCGCGAAGTCGAACACCGTTGTGGTGCCGCCGCACGCCGCGGCTCTTGTCCCCGCGAAGTAGTCGTCGGAGGAAACCGTGCCGCCGAACGGCATTGCAAGGTGCGTGTGGGCGTCTATAGCGCCCGGGAGCACCAGCTTGCCCGCTGCGTCCACCACCTTCGCTCCGGGGATATCCGGGATACTGCCGACTGCGGCGATCTTCCCGTCCTTTACCGCGACGTCAGCCTTGTAAGAGCCTGTCGCACTGACGACTGTGCCGTTTCTGATTATCATGTCCATATCGAAAGCCTCCTTATATTGTTCTGGCAAACTTGCATTTGTCGGAAAACCAGGTGGAGCTGCTCCCCGCCGGGCTTTCCGACAAACCCTCGCAGCAGCGGGGGTCTGCCGAAAATGAAACCTGTTTACTTACTTATGAAATCCCACATACCAGGGGTGGTGAGAAAGGTGCAGATCCTAGGAAGGCGTACAATGGCCAGGCTTTGTGCCTGCCATTGTATGCCTGACGACGGAGATGCGCCTTTATCGCCGCCCCGCCAGCCCGTCAGCCGCCGTAGTTGGAGTTCTTGTATACCAGCACCAGACCGGATCTCTGATATACCTGAGCTACTTCCAGCAGCTCCATGCCGCCCGCGTTGGCGTTGATGAGGTTTGACACCCATGTTACGCCGAAATCAACGGTGCCGTTGTAAACTGCGGTGGTCTCGGAGATGTCGCCGCCGCCGGAGATGATGTCCACGTCAAGACCGACCTCGTCGTAGTAGCCCTTAGCCTTAGCAACGTAGTAGCCCATGAACTGAGCCTGCGGCAGCCACTTGAGCTGTACGGACACGGAGGTCTTTTCGGGAGCGCCGTCCGCTGCCGGGTCGTATGCGAGGTAATCCGCGCTGCGGATATCGTCCAGGGTCAGGGAAGCCAGCTTATCCTTTGAGGCGCTGTCCTCAAGAATGATGTACTGCTTTGCGAGGTCGAGGGTCTGCTGCATTGCCGCCTCGTCCATATTGCCCACGTCGGAAGCGGAAACGGTATTGCCGCTCATGTCGGTCGTTACCAGCTTAGCGACCTCGGAAGCCATGTAAGCCTGGTGGTCTGCGGATACGGAGGAGCCTGCCTCGAATACGATCTCCGCTGCCTCGTCCGGGTGCTCGCAGGCGTAAGCCCAGCCCTTCATCGAAGCGGATACGAACGCCTTTACGGTATTCGGATTAGCCTCTGCGAACGCCTTGGAGGTGAACAGGTTGTCCTCCAACATCGCAACGCCCTCGTCGTTCATGTCGATGATGCTTACGGTGTCGCCGTAGCCGTAGCCGCCGTCGTAGTCGTTCTTTACAAGACCCAGCTCGTTATAGGTCATCGCGGAAGCCAGCTTTACGCTGTCGCTGTCGAACTGGTCCATTGTGAAGTCCTGTGTGATATAGTCGGCAGGGAGTCCGTACTTTGTCAGCAGAGCCTGGATCTCGTACTCGTTGCCGAGACCCCAGTTGCCGACAGTGCTTTCAGCCGCCGCAGACTTGATTATCTCCTCGTGGGTCATTGCTCCTGTGGAAGAGCTGGAGCTTTCCTCCGCCGCAGAGCTGTCTGCTGCGGAAACATCGTCTGCCTGAGCGCCTCCATCAGAACTGACGGAGGAAGTGCTTCCCGTGCTGGAAGTTCCGCCGGAACATGCTGTAAACTGCATGCATGCGAGGATAGCTGCGACTCCTGCAAGTAAAAATCTCTTTCTTTCTGCTTTCATAGTGTGTACCTGCCTTTCTTTAATACCTTTTGTTCTATACCAAACGGAAGCGTTACGCCTTTCTCCGTTTCAGCACCAATCTTTCAACCAGCATGAGGATTATGTACATTCCTATTCCTATCGCGCATGCCGTCGCGATATACGCCCACGCAGTGGGATACTGTCCCTTGACGATGTTCTCGCGTATCTGTCTGCCGACGCCCACCGTGTCCTCCGCGAAATACTCCGTTACCAGCGCGCCTATAACGCTCGCCGGAACGCTGACCCTCAGCGCCGTGAAAACGTACGGCAGCGAGTTCGGAAGCCGCAGCTTCGTGAAAACCACGATCTTCGGCGCCGCGTAGGAGGTCATGAGATCCTCGGAAAAGGGCTTCAGCTCGGTAAGCCCGCGGAACGCGTTGACGCTCATCGCCGCCGTGCAGGATATCGTCACAACGATTATCTTTGCGAGCGTGCTTCTGATGGAAACATCATTGCTGACGTCGCGCGTCCAGTTGTTGATGACCGGAGCCAGAGCCACGATCGGGATCGCGTTGAACGCGGATACTATCGTAAGTCCGCCGGCGCCCCACTTGCGGAATATCGAAGCGATCACCGCGATGAGGTACCCCAGGATACTTCCTGCTACCAGTCCGCCCAGCGCGACCGTCAGGGTCATTTTGACCTGGCTGCCGACGCTGTCCTTGTTCTGCGAGATTATCTCGCCTATTCTGGTGGGGAGCGGAAGGGTTATCGTGTCAGTGCCGAGCCAGGAATGAAGCACCTGAGTCTGCCACAGCATGAATACGATCACTCCGAAAAGAAGCGGAAGTCCCATGCTGGACAGCATGCCCAGCCATTTTTTCGTTCTCATGATATCCCTCCTTAGTCACTGGACCTGTTTCGCTTGTAGGGACAGAGCAGCCTTTCAATCAGCCCCATCAGCACGAAGCTGAGTATGCCGATCACCGCGCTTATCAGCACGATATCCCAGAAAACCAGACGGGTCATGCCGCCCTTGAGCGACTGTGAGAGCATACAGCCGAGTCCGTTGCCGCCCTGGAGCGTATCCACCAGTATCGAAGCGGTTATCGCCATCGGCGCCGAGATCTTCAGCCCCGTGAAGAAATACGGAATGCACGCCGGGATAAGCGTTTTCGTGTAGAGCTGGAACTTGTTCGCAGCGTAGCTGTACATCAGCTCGTGCTTCTCTTTCTCAACCGACCTGAACCCCGCCAGCACGTTCGTTGACACCGGGTAGAAGGTCAGTATCGCCGCAATGACTATTCTCGCGGAATTGATGTCGCCGGTTATCGAAAGGATTATCGGAGCCATTCCCAGAATAGGTATCATCTGAATTATCATCAGATACGGGAACGCTATCTTCTCGACCACCCTGGAGAGGTTCATCAGCAGCGCCAGTATGTAACCCGCCGCGATTCCTGCCAGGAAGCCTATCCCCGCCCGGGAGAGCGTCTCGCCGCACGCCGTGCCGATAAGCTCTATCATCGTCATCTTGCCAGTGACCTTCTTGTCGCTGAAAAACGAGCCGATTATCTCGTAAAGGTGCGGCAGAACGTTCACCGGGGTACGCTTTGTCGCCGCCACGATACATGCGAATATCTCCCAGACGGCCACTATGCCGAGTATCCAGACCAGCGTCACCATGTGTTTTGAATGTACGAAGCGCTTCAGTGCCGGGAGCGGTCCACCGCGCGCCTTTTTTACTGTTGTCATGCCGTTCCCTCCTCAGACGCCCTCGAAGCTGCCGCGCACCTTGGCGACCAGCTCGGTGAATTCCTGCGTGTCCGTCATATCCAGCGTGCGGGGTCTCGGCAGGTCGATGTCGACCACTGCGGAGAGCCGCCCGGGGTGCGGTGAGAGCACGCATACGCGGTCGGAAAGGAACACGCTCTCGGAAATGTTGTGCGTTACGAAAATTACGGTCTTGTTCGTCTTGCGCCAGATCTTCAGCAGGTCGATGTGGAGCTTCTCGCGGGTGAACTCGTCAAGCGCTGAGAACGGCTCGTCCATCAGCAGTATCTCCGGGCGTATCGCCAGCGCCCTCGCAATTCCGACCCTCTGCTGCATGCCGCCGGAAAGCTGGTTCGGATAGTGGTTCGCGAAGTTCGTTAGCCCTACCATCTCGAGCATTCCGTCCGCGATGTCCTCGCGCTCGCCCTTCGGGACGTGCATTATCTCCAGCGGGAGCATCACGTTCCTGCGGACTGTCCGCCAGTCGTAGAGCACCGGGCTCTGAAATACGATTCCGTATCGCTGAGCCAGCCTCGCCTCCCGGGGAGTTACTCCGCCGACCGTGATCGTTCCGGAAGTCGGGTGGAGCAGGTCCGCGATTATTCTGAGGAGCGTCGTCTTGCCGCAGCCCGAGGGACCGAGCAGCGAGATGAACTCGCCCTTCTTGATGTCCAGCGTCACGTTGGTGAGCGCCGTGACATCGTTTCCGCCCTGATCCTTGTACACCATGCCGATGCTGTCCAGCATGATCTCTGTTTTCTCGTTTGCCATATCGATCACTCCTTAAAATAAAAATCAGGGCATTAGCGACATCTGCGGCGCCATTGCCCTGATCCTCTGATCTCTTTAATTTTGCAGGATTTGAAGATTTGTTATTCATTTCTTCGTTCCCTTGGTTTATGATACAAGTATACAGCATAATTTCTCTGTTGTCAATGTGCCGGAGAACATTTAGGAGATTTCCACAACAAAAAATATGCATTCATGGTTGAAATATAGGGAAAACATACACACTGCTGCGAATTGTGCTGCCGCATAACCACGCAGCTTGTGCTATGGCACAACAAAAATGCTGCCGGAATATCTGTCCGGAGCCTCCATGCTCTGGCTCTCCCGTGCAGGAACGCTCCGCCGGAAATTTCACCTCGTGCGCCAGGACGTTCAGCCGGAACCGCCCGAGCCAAAAACGAATTTTCAACTTATAAATTATTCATTATGCGCAGAAAAGCTCCGGACAGCCGAAGCCGCCCGGAGCATTGTTATTCAGTTAAAACCCGCGGGACCGGATATCAGTCCTGATCCGCCTTGAGGACTGCGTTGAGCATTACGGTAGCGCCCTCGGTGCAGTGCTCCACGGAGCTGAACTCCTTCTCGCAGTGGGAGAGGCCGTCCTTGCTCTGAACGAACACCATCGTTGTGGGTATCATGTAAGCGCAGAACTGAGCGTCGTGACCCGCGCCGGAGTGGATATACTGATGCTTGATTCCGGTCTCCTCGGCGGCAGCCTTGACGTAGCTTACGAGCTTCTTATCATAATAAACGGTGTCGCGGTTCCATGCCTTGACTACCTCGCAGGTACAGCTAGCCCAGGTCTTTTCAGCACAGCTTCTGACGATCTCCAGCACCTTTTCCAGCACCTTCGGATCCTCGTGGCGTGCGTCGAAAGAAAAGTCGAAGAAATCCGGAACGCAGGTGTGCACGCAGGGGTGACATACGACCTCGCCGGTGGTGTAAACCAGGTCGGAATATCCCAGCTTGTCTATCTCCTCGTGGAGGTAGCACAGCGCCTGCGAAGCCGCCAGGAATGCGTCCCTGCGCTTCGGCATGGGGAACGTTCCTGCATGGGTGGTCTGACCGTAGAACTTCAGGCGGTAGTTGAACATTCCGAGCACGCAGTCGACAACGCCGATATCGTTTCCGGCGTCCTCGAGGATAGGACCCTGCTCGATGTGGGTCTCGAACATATACATGTACTTCTCAGGAGAGATACGATACTTCCTGTCGCCCTTGAATCCGGACTTCTCCAGCGCCTCGCCGAACGTAGACTTGTTGTCGAGAATGCTCTTTGAAGCCATCATGTCCTCAAACTTGAACTTGCTGCGGATATCCTCCGGCAGGTAGTCGTAGCAGATAATGCCGGAGCACATCATTGCCGGCGGATACAGCGAGCCTTCCTCGTTTGTCCAGATCATCGCGGTCAGCGGGTGCTTGTGCGGTATCTTCTTTTCAGCGACTGTCTCGAGCACCTCCATCGCGCTCATCACGCCGAGGATACCGTCGTAGTTGCCGCCGTTCTTTACGCTGTCCACGTGGGAGCCCATTACGATGCGCTTTGCGTCCGGGTCGGAGCCGGGGAGCGTCGCATACATGCACGCAACGTCGTCCACTTCGATGACCGCGCCGATCGCCTCCATTCTGCGGCGGAACTCGTTTCTTGCCTGGATAGCTTCCGGCGAGAGGGAGTACCTGGTGATACCGCCGTGGCCTGCGTCGCCGAACTTGCTGAAAGTTTCGATCTTACGGCATGGACGCCGTCGCATCAGAAATTTCGCTCGTTGAAAGAAGCAGTCGGTGTGCTATACACATTTTCACTCAAACAAGGTTTTTAGAGGTGACCTGATAAAAACAAACGGTGCCTGAACCCGTAAGGGCTTCAAGCGCCGTTGCTTTATGTACTGATTATAGCGTGTTATTTGTGCTGTGTCAACCTTTTTTGCGAAATTCGCTCAAAAAACGCCTTTTTTGTGCCTCTGGCACAGTGGCTGACTATGCTGCGGCACATCATTTAATCCCAAAGAGAGGCGTAAATGTCAAGAATATCCTTCTTGGCGACCTCCCTGATGGTATTGGCGGGGCTTCCGCTGGCGAGGGCGTCGTCAGCCATCTTGTCCATTGCGGCGAAGAATTCCCCGCGGTCTATGCCGTACTCCGCGAGCGTGGGTATCTCCACCGCCCCGCACAGCTTCTCAAGCGCCGCGAGGAAGTTCTGCGCAGCGGCGCTGTCGTCAGCATTACAGGATACGCCGACCGCCCGGGCAGCCTCTGCGAACTTCCTGGGAGCGCCCTGCGCCGCAAATCCCAGGCACTTTATATCCAGCATAGCGTTGGATATCCCGTGCGGAACATGGAACAGCGCGCCGATGGGTCGGCTCATTCCATGTACGATGGTGACGGAAGCGTTGTTGATACATACCCCCGCCTCGTATGCCGCAATGAGCATCTGCTCCCGGGCGTTTTCGTTTTCCGGCTCGCTGTACGCCGTTGGGAGGTTCGCGAAAATCCGCTTCAGCGCGGACAGCGCAAAGGTGTCGGTGATGGGATTCGCCTTCCTGGAGGTGTAGCTCTCGATGGCGTGGGTGAGGGCGTCCATGCCGGTGGCGGCGGTCACTGACTTCGGCGCGGACAGCGTGTAGGAATAGTCCAGCACGGCGAGATCCGGGAGCAGTTTGTCGCCCTTCAGCAGCATTTTGATATCTTTTTCGGTGTCGGTGATTATCGTGAACTTCGTAGCCTCGGAGCCTGTCCCTGCCGTGGTCGGGATAAGCACCATCGGCGGGAATTCTCCGTCGATCTCTTTTCCCATGTAGTCCGCGATGTTCCCGCCCAGCGCCGACATCGCGGTTATAGCCTTCGCGCTGTCGAGGGCGCTTCCGCCGCCGATGCCGATGACATGGTCGCAGGAATTCTCATGATACGCCGCGACTCCCGCGTTTATCATTTCAACGGTAGGCTCGCCGGTTATGCCGTCGAAAACAACTCCCCCCGGCGCGTATTTCAGAAGCTCCGCCGCCGCCTGCGACTTCGCGGTATGTTTTCCGGTGACGATAAGCGGCTTCTTTCCGTATTTCTCAAGCCCTGCGCGGGATAAAGCGCCCTTGCCTGCGATGGTCTTTCCGGGCAGCACGATCTGAAAATCCATGATGATTCCTCCTTGTTGTTCTGCACATATGTTTATTGCGGGTTTCCCCCTGCAACAATAACATACCACAAATCCCCGGGAATTTCAAGCCCTTTCCGGAAAACAGCCGCCAAAACGCGCCGTTAAGCCGATTGCGGCGATTGTTCCCCGGCACGGAACGCTCCGTGCTAGAGATCTCCGCCGTGCGCCCCGGAGTCTCTTACTGCCGCGCCGCACCGCGCTTCACGGAGGAATTCCGCGCATGCGGCGCAAATATGCGGAGTTACGCCGCACCTGTTTTTTCGTGCTCCGGCACAGTGCGCGCTTGACAATTCCCGCCTAAAGTGATATGATATCCTGGCGGGTAAAGGCAACGGTGCCTCCGCCGCGCTGGAAAACAATAATTCAATGATAATGATAAGGAAATAAAATGAATACAAAGACGTGTTCTATACAAATGACAACAGGCTCGCTGTGGAAGAACATACTTCTGTTCAGCCTGCCGCTTATGATGACCCAGGTTCTGGAGGTGCTCTTTAACCTCAGCGACGTAGCGATAGCCGGGAAATTCGCGGACTACATAGCCCTCGGCGCGGTAGGCTCCACTACCCTGCTGGTGTCGCTCTTCACCGGATTCCTCATCGGAATGGGCGCGGGCGTTAACGTCCGGGCGGCGCACAGACTGGGCGCAGGCGACGACGAGGGCGTCAGAATGACGGTGCACTCCTCGCTGCTGGTGTGCGGGATAATCGGGGTTATAGTCTGCCTGGTGTGTCTGTTCCTGGCGGAGCCTATGCTGACCCTCCTCAGGACGAAATCCGAACTTATAACCGAGGCAGTGACCTACCTGCGGATATACTCCCTGGGAATGCCGGCGATGGCGGTGTACAACTTCGGCAGCGGAATACTCAGCGCATGCGGCGAGACCAAGCGCCCGCTGATATACCTCTCGATAGCCGGAGCGCTCAATGTTGCGCTGAACCTTTTCTTCGTCATCTGCTGCGGAATGGCGGCTTCCGGAGTCGCGGCGGCGAGCGTTATCTCGCAGTACCTTTCGGCGGGGCTGATAGTGGTACACCTCGTGCGCCGCAGGGACTGCTGCGCGCTCAGACCCTCCCGGAAGTACATCAGCCGTAAGGCGTGCGCCGACGTGCTCATGCTGGGAATTCCGGCGGGTATACAGAACGCGGTTTTCGCCGTGGCGAACCTGTTCGTACAGACCGGCGTGAACCACTTCGACGCGATAACGGTTTCCGGAAACTCTGCGGCAGCCAACGCGGACGCGATAATATTCAACGTCCAGGCGGCGATACACACCGCCTGCGCCAGCTTTATAAGCCGCAACCGCGGCGCCGGGAACCACTCCCGAATGATGAAGAGCTACGCCGTGAGCCTTACCTACTCCTTCGCGGCGGGCGCGATACTCGGCGGACTGCTCATGCTGTTCGGGCGGGGATTCCTGTCGCTGTTCGCGAACGACGCGGAGGTAATAAACGCCGGAATGGAGCGGCTCTACATAATGGGCTGGAGCTACCCCATCGCCGCCTTCATGGACTGCACCATAGCCGCCGCCCGCGGGATAGGCAGGACAGTAGTCCCGACCATCATGGTGATAATGGGCTCCTGCGTGTTCCGGGTGGTGTGGGTGTACACTATATTCGCGCACTTCCAGACGATAACGTCGCTGTACCTGCTGTACAGCTTCTCATGGGCGATAACCGCCGTGGCGGAGATAGCGTACTTCCTGCCCGCGAGCCGGAAGTGCAGGTTCGCGGAAGATAAGCCGGCGCTCGGAAAATCTGCATGATTCCGGCAACAAACGGCGCCGGCTGTCGAAATAACCTATTATTTAAAGACCGCCTCTAAAACCACATCTGTACTGTGCTGACGAAGGACGGCATTGAATACACTCCGATAATCAGCACGACAACGGCAATTATCAATTTCAGCATGGCGTTTTTATCGGTTTTTAGAGGTTCCCATAATAAACTGATTTGATTATAACACAAACTCACATGGATTTCAAGCATGCCGTTTTTACTAGTCGTTCGCATTTTTTGTCGAAACCGCATGAATAATTCCACGGAAAAGACAGACAATAACTCCACAGGCAGAAATGCTGTTATTTTTAAACAACGGAGGAATTTATATATGAAAGCTACCGGAATCGTCCGCCGTATCGACGACCTCGGACGTATCGTTATTCCCAAGGAGATCAGAAGAACCATGCGTATCCGCGAGGGCGACCCCTCATTGAACACATTGATACAGTCCGAGGTGCTGGCTGTCGCACTGGATAAGACCTCGGGGAAGGATACATAACAACAAAACATCTGTCATTATGGCAGGTGCTTATGTTTCTCGTTATTCAGATACGGATAAAATCATCTTTTCCATCTCCCGGCAGGCGACGCTCATGGTGTGACCCTTTTTCCTGAGATAGCACACCTGCCGCGAGGGTACGGTTTCCTGAAGCTCCAGACGGATAATTCCCTGATTCGGGTATTCCTCCAGAAACTCCTCCGGAACGAAACCTATACCAAGATTGTTCTTAACCATCGGAAGTATCTGGTCGGCGGTCGCGGCTTCGATATCCGGCGTGAAATCGCATTTGTTAGCCCTGAACCACTCGGAATACGCCTCGTAGGTTTTCGTCTGCTTTCCGAGTGAAATCAGCGGATATGTGGACAATTCCGAAAGGCTCAGCTTCTTTCCTGCAAGCTGTGAAAATGCCGTTCCGCACACCGGAATTTCCATTACTTCGCATATTTCCTTCGAGGTCAGGGAGTTCAGCTCGCCGGTCGGAGTAGTCACGACCGCTATATCCACAAGCCCGTTTTTCAGCGCGGAGACCGCCTGCGGCGTGGAGTGATTGAACACACGAATGCGTACACCGGGGTACTTCTGCCGGAAATCCTTCAGCACCGGAAGCAGGAAGCACCGCAGTGCGATTTCACTTGCGCCTATCGTCACAACGCCCTTTGAGAGCGTCCGCTCAAGGCAGATTTCCTCCTCGCCGGACTGGATATGCTCCACCGCCGCGGCTACATGGGCGTACAGCATTTCGCCCTCCGGGGTCAGTTCAACGCCCTTTCTGGAACGCACGAACAGCGTGCAGTTAAGCTCGCTTTCGAGGTTCTTTATCGTCCGGGAAACATTGGGCTGGTTGTTCATAAGTGCCTCCGCCGCCTGCGAAATGCTGCCGTATTTCGCGACATAATAAAACGCCCGGTAGTAGTCAAAGCTGATGTACATATCAATTCTCCATTTATTCCTTAAACCGGCAAAAGCGCCTGATAAATTCGTCAGGCGCTATGCTTTTTACTTCAACATCTTGTCAATGCTTACGATCTTCGTGCAGAGCGCAAGCACCGTGACTGCGCTTTCTATCTCCTCGACAGCTGCGAATGACGGAGCCAGCCGGATATTGCTGTCCTGCGGGTCGTTTCCGTGTGGGTAGGTCGAGCCTGCCGGAGTGAACTTCACGCCATGCTCCGCAGCCATCTCAACGACCGCCCGCGCGCACCCCGGGAGTGTATCGTAGGAAGCAAAGTACCCGCCCTTTGCGACCGTCCATTCTGCGATTCCAAGCCCGTCCAGTTCCTCGTTGAGGACTTTATACATCGCGTCGAATTTCGGCTTCATTATCGCGGCGTGCTTCTTCATGTGCGCGCGGAGTCCTGCGGAATTCCTGAAAAATCTCGCATGGCGGAGCTGATTTATCTTATCCGGGCCTATCGTTGCAAACTTCAGGAACGCCCGGATATCAATGAGATTTGCCGGGCTGGAGGCTACCGCCGAAATTCCCGAACCGGGGAACGTTATCTTGCTTGTGGAGCAAAATTCATACACAAGGTCTGAATTTCCCGCCTTGTCGCATTCGGAGATTATATCCGGAATTTCGGCGCATTTTCCGTCGAAATTATGCACGCAGTAGGCGTTGTCCCAGAAAATGCGGAAATCTTCTGCCGCAGGCTTCAGCGCGGCAAAACGGCGGACTACATCGGCGCTGTAAACTATTCCGGTGGGGTTTTCGTACTTCGGAACACACCAGATACCCTTTATCTTATCGTCGCTGCTTACCAGCTTTTCCACGATATCCATATCCGGACCGTCGGAGTTCATCGGCACCGGAACAAGCTCGAATCCAAAATGCTCGGTTATCGCGAAATGCCGGTCGTAACCCGGAACAGGGCAAAGGAACTTTCTGCCCTTGACCTCCTGCCATGGCGTGGAGCCGCAGATACCGTCAGTCATTCCGTGGCTTATCAGCTGGTACATCATCGTAAGACTGCTGTTTCCGCCGATTATCGTGTTCACGGAGTGCGTACCCATCATGTGCGCCAGCAGGCGCTTTGCCTCAGGGATTCCGTCAAGTCCGCCGTAGTTGCGGCAGTCCTGACCGCTTTCACTGTCCAGCAGGCTGTGGTGATCGAGAACGTCCAGCATTTTCATCGAAAGCTCAAGCTGCTCCTTTGAGGGCTTTCCTCTGGAGAGGTCGAGGGAGATGTCATCTTTGGAGTACTTGCTTAACCGTTCAACGCACTTTTGTTTTTCGGCTTCGAGCGCCTGTTTGTCCATTTCGCTGTATTTCATGGTTTTCGCCTTTCATATCATTTGAGAAAGAACGCCCAGCGTTGCCGGAGCAGCGCTGAGCGCATATAGGGGGAGAAGATTATCAATAAAGATTCTTGTAGATGTCAAGAATATCATCGCGGCTGAGCGGAACGAAATTGTTCGCGGTCAGTCTGCCCTGCGTTGCGAGCACGTTGTCGGTGAATAACGGAATATCCGCTTCGGTAACGCCGTATTCGTGCAGCGGCTTCTTCGGGAGAATGTGGTTCAGCAGGCTTTCAAGCTCGTTGTAGACATTCTTCACGTCGCAGTGCAGAAGCTCCGCAAGGTACGCGTTGAGATGTGCTATTTCGCCGTCCTGCTTTTTCTCCATGTACTTGTACAGCACTCCGGTGAACAGCGCGTAGTTGCTCTCGCCGTGCGGAACGTGATATGTACCGCCGAGGGGATAGCTCAGCGCATGAACCGCCGCGCAGCCCGCCGTGCCGAACGCGAATCCAGCCATGTTGGAGGCGGTGAGGAAATCACCCATATATTCCGGCAGCTTGTTCATGCCCTCGCTGACGAGCTTCTGATAGCCCGTGATTATCATTTCGATAGCCTTGTAGCCCATCAGCTTTGTGTAGACCGTAGCTTTAGGCGAAAGCGAAGATTCCACTGCGTGAACCAACGCGTCAATGGAGCTTGCGCCGAACACCTTCAGCGGAAGCTTCGCAAGAAGTTCGGGAACCAGCACTGCGTAATCCGCGAACATATTTTCGGAGGTCAGACCCATCTTCACGCCAAGGCGCGTGCGGTTGATTATCGAGATGTTCGTGACCTCGCTTCCGGTGCCGCAGGTGGTCGGGATTATAACGAGCGGGTGCAGCTTTTTAATGCTGTCCTTGTGGTCGTAGAGCGAATCCACCGAGCCGCCGTCGGACACGGAAAGCACCTTTGCAATGTCGATGACAGTGCCGCCGCCTATTGCAATTACGCGCTCGAAATGCTTCTTTGAAGCCTCGCTGATTATCGCGTCGACCATGGTGTCGGTAGGCTCGCCGCCGCCGAATTCCTCCTGATAGATCACCTGCGCGCCGCACTTGTTGTTATCGGAATACGGATCGTAGATGTACTTGTTCGTCAGGATAAGATCGCTGCCGCCTACCTTGAATTCATCGGTAAAGGCTTTCAGCGTGTCGAATTTATAAAGTTTCGTGCGGAAAATTATCTGTTCCATAAAAACTCCTTAGTCCGTTCAGCCCCAGATCTCCTCATCGGTGGGAACTGCCGCGTCCTTATTGTAAAGACCTATCTGAGATACATTGATGAGGTGAGTGTAGTTCAGGTTCTCGGAAATGCTGTTGTTGCCCCATGAGCCGCAGCCGAGCGTTGTTGTCGGAGCAAAGCCGTTGTAGAGGCTTCCGCCTGCGCCGGTGGAGGACGGCTGATTTACTATCAGACGGCTTACTGTCAGCTTTTCGCCAGCGTACTTGATATGCTCCATATCGTTGCTGTGCAGGGAAGCGGTGTGACCCTTGCCCTCGCAGTCGAGGTCGGTCTGCGCAAGCTTTACTGCGTTCTCGAATGTGTCGTAGGAAGCGGTTATCATTACCGGGCACATCTTCTCGCGGCAGAGGGGCTCGTCCTTGCCGATGCTTCTTGCCTTGATGAGTATCATTCTGGTGCCGTCCGGAACGTCAACGCCAGCCAGCTTTGCGATGGTCTGCACGCTCTGACCTACGACCTTTCTGCTGATAGGACCGTTTTCCGGGAAGATAGCGTCCGCGAACTTCTTTGCGGTTTCAGCGTCGTCAACATAGAACACGCCGTTCTTCTTGAAAATATCGATACCCTTGTCGAAGGACTCCTCCGGCAGGAATACGCACTGCTCACCGGAACAGATGATACCGTTATCGAAAATTCTGCCGCTGATTATCTTCGGGATTGCTTCCTCGAGGTCAACGCCGCGGTCAACTATAACCTGAACATTGCCGGGACCAACGCCGAGCGCGGGCTTGCCGCTGGAGTAAGCGGACTTCACCATCGCTCCGCCGCCGGTCGCAACTACAACGTCAACACCGTGCATGAGGGCTGTTGTCGCGTCCATGGAGCACTGCTCAACGGTCTGCACGAGGTCCTCGGGAAGTCCGAGCTTCTTCAGCTCTGCGCGGAACAGGTCGATAACGTATTTGTTGGTTTTCTGCGCTCTTGGGTGCGGAGCTACGATGATAGCGTTCTGACCCTTGAGTGCGAACATCGCGTTGCACATCGGGGTAACTACCGGGTTAGTTACCGGAGTTACGGAGCCAACAACGCCCTTTGCCTTAGCAACACGGATAATTCCGGTCTGCTTGTCCTCGCCGATAATACCTACGGACTTCTTGCCCTTTAAGCTGTTCCAGATACACTTGGACTTGCCGTGGCACTTGGCTACCTTATCGGCGTAAACGCCCATGCCGCTCTCCTCGCACGCCATCTTGGCAAGCTCCTCGGCGCGGTCGTAGACTACCTTGCCTATCGCGCGTACTGCTTCGTCAGTCTTTTCCTGGGAGAAGCTCTCGAACTGCTTCTGAGCCACTCTTGCCTTTGCTATGAGTTCATTTACCATGTTTACTGCCTGTTCGTCCATTGTTTTGTCCTCCATCACATTGCTTTACATTGCTTTTTCAAAGTTAAGAGCCGCCTGCATATCTACGGGGTTTTCCTTGTATTTGCAGGTGGATTCTGCATTGTCAAGATATTCGTGAAGCGCCTTGCGGAACTTCGGGTGCGCGCATTTATCAATGATGAGATTTGCACGCTCTACCGGGTCAAGACCTCTGAGGTCTGCAACGCCCTGTTCGGTTATCAGCGCGTGGATCTCGTGGATAGTGTGGTCAACGTGGCTGACCTGCGGAACTATGCAGGAAAGCATGCCGTCCTTTGCGGTGGACTTCGTAATGAATATCGAAAGCCCCGCGTTCTCGCAGTAGTCGCCGGAACCTCCGACGCCGTTCATCAGGCGGCAGCCGTCGATATACGAGGAATTCGTATTGCCGTAAATGTCCGCTTCAATTACTGTATTTATCGCGATAACGCCCAGCCGCCTGATTACCTCCGGGTGGTTGCTTATCTCCTGCGGACGGAGTATCATCTTGTCGCGGTATTTTTCAAAGTTCTCAAAGAATTCATCGCGCTTGTCCCATGAAATGGTTAGCGACGTACCGGAAGCGAAATCCACCTTGCCGGCGTCGATGAGGTCGAAAATCGAGTTCTGGAGCACCTCGGAATACACGGTGAGATGTTCGAAATCCGACTCAGCAAGTCCCTGCAAAACCGCATTGGAAACGCTCCCGACGCCCGCCTGAACCGGAGGAAGCGGATTGCACAGCCTGCCGTGCTCGACCTCGCTGTGCAGGAATCCGATGAGGTTATTCGCCATGCTGCGGAACTCGTCGTCCACCGGAGAAACCGTCCTGCCGTTGTCCGGAATGTTGCTCTCGACAACCGCAACTACCTTTGCCGGGTCGCACTTTATGTAGGGCGTGCCGATACGGTCGCTGACCTTTGTTATCGGAATGGGCTGCGTGTGCGGAGGGCGCGCCGGAGAATACACATCGTGGATTCCCTCAATACAGCGGGGAACGTAGGTGTTCACCTCAATGATGATCTTATCCGCGTATTCGGCGTAGATGTTGGAGGTTCCGACCGATGTGGTGGGGATAATATTGCCGTTTTCGTCAATTGCAGCAGCTTCGATTATCGCAACGTCGATGTGCTTCAGGAAGTTGTTCTTGACCCACACCGGCATTTGTCCCAGCGGAACGTCGTGATAGGATATCATACCGGCGTTTATCGAATTACGCAGATCCTTGTTGGTCTGGTAAGGCATTCTCGCTTTAAGAGCGCCCGCCCTTGCAAGCTCACCGTCGAACTCCTCACCAAGGGAGGCTCCGGAGTACACCGTAAGCTCCAACTTTTCGCCGTTCCTTGCGCGCTTCGCAAGCTCTCCTGCGACTGCCTTCGGATATCCCGCGATGGTGAATCCGCTGACGCCGAGCGTCATTTCAGGCTTTATGAACTCCGCCGCTTTCTCTGCGGACATTATCCTGTCGTGATATCCGGGATACCTTATCCTGCCCAGGAAATCTTCATGTGTATCCATGTTCATCTTCTCCTTGTTGTCTTTGAGAACTCAGCGCTTTTTCGTTCTGTGGTTATTATAGCATTTACCCAGCTATGTGTAAACTGTGAGATGAATATAATCATCATACCAGAATTGTATATTAAAATGCACTTGATAAATACATTACATCATTCAGAAAAACAATAAGTGCCGCCATTTCTGACAGCACCCTGAGCTCGGTTCATATACAGATTTCCCCCACAGGTCAAATGCTCCTGCAGGGGATATGTTATTCAGCTTACTTTCCCCAGACTTCCTCTGATAGTTATTTCAGGGAACCTCTAAAAACCGGTGTGAAAAGCAAAAATGGGCAGGGTGTGCCAGCTTCTAGGAAAGCTGACGAAGTAAGGCTGTATGCCTTACGAGGAGGTTTGACGACGAAGATGGTGCGCACTGCTCATTTTCGCTCACATGAGGTTTTTAGAGGTGACCTTCAGTCATTGGTGATTCTCTCCATTCTTTCGTTTATTTCTGCGGGGGAAGGCATAACTTTTAACGCTCCCCTGCGTTCCGTAACGATTCCTGCTGCGGAATTTGCATAGTTCAGTATTCCCGTGAGTTCCTCAGCGGAATAATTCCTCAAACCGTATTCCAGCACCTTCGCCAGGATCCCACCGCAGAAAGTATCGCCCGCGCCGGTGGTTTCTATTGTGTTTGCGGGAGCCGCAGGCGCGAATGCGCTGTTTTCGCCGCAATAGGCGCGGCTTCCGTTCTTTCCGAGGGATAAAAGCAGCAGCTTTATATTGCCGTATCTGCCGCGCAGGATTTCCACCGCGCGGTCAAAATCCTGCTCCCCTGTGAACCACTGTATTTCGTTATCCGAGATTTTCAGAATATCGCATTCGGATATTCCGTAAGCGATTTTTTCCCGTGCCTTGTCAAGGCTGTCCCACAGATTCTCACGAAGATTTGGGTCAAACGAAATGATCGCGCAGCTTTCCTTTGCCGTTTCGACAGCCTTTTTTGTAGCCGCCTCGCATATTTCGCCCGTCATTGAAAGCGAGCCGAAATGAAAGATACGGGAATTTTGTACCAGCTTATAATCTATATCTGATTCGCTCAGCATCATATCCGCGCCAGGGTTTCTGTAAAAGGAGAACTCGCGGTCTCCGCCGGGCAATGTGTGGACAAAGGCAAGCGTTGTGTTTACAGATTCGTCCGTTACCAGTCCGTCTGTATTTATCCCCGCTTCCTGCACTACCGCTTTAAGCTGCCTGCCGAAAATGTCGTTTCCCACCTTGCCTATGAACGCGGTTTTGTATCCCTGTTTATTCAGCATTGCAAGCACATTGCAGGGCGCACCGCCGGGGTTTGCTTCCATGATAGGATTTCCGTTCTCGCTGATACCGTTTTCGGTGAAGTCAATCAGCAGTTCGCCGAGAGCGCATACGTCAAATTCAGCCATAATTATTCCTCCGCGCAGGCAAGTCCGAACAGTTCGGCATTGCCGCTCAATTCGTCTGAAAGATCATACACTGCGTTCGTTATAACATACTCTCCGTTGTTCACGAAAACCTCGATCATATTTCCGTCAATGTAAGCCTCGATTTCCGCAGCGCCGTCCAGCGCCGGAGTTTCAAAGGTGCTGCAGATCTCTGTGTGATTTCTGATAACTGCGCTTCTGTCGGTAATTATACGGTTGTTTTCATTTCTGACAACATACCCGCCGATGTTGAGCGATTCGCCGTCAGAAAGCCTTGATTTTACCATGAATATGCCCTCCGGAGCGGAGATTTTCCTGCTGAACCGTGCCCTTACGCTGGGGTGCGGTCTGAAGAAAATGTGTCCTTCCTTAACTTCGCAGACGCGGGGCATACTGAACATTCCTATCGTGTTGTCATCGGCAGGCTCAGGCATTCTGAGCCATGCGATCACTACTCTCCGGCCATCCCTGTCCGTGGTGCTCTGCGGCGCATACAGGTCCAGACCGTAATCGAGGAACTGAAAATCGCTTCCGATGTTCATTGAACAGGTTTTTTCATCAAAATCAACCAGCGTACAAACCGCCTGATTTCCGTATTTTGTACCCATTGGCGAAAATACCAGCACATCTGAGCCGTCAACTCTGAAATAATCGGGGCACTCCCACATCCAGCCGTAGCCGTCAGCCGCAGCGTAATTGACATACTCCCAGCTGATAAGGTCGGCGCTTCTGTAAAAAAGCAGCCTGCCCTTATTGTCAACGGTCGTTCCAAGAACTATGTAGAAATTTCCGTCCTCGCCCTGCCAAACCTTCGGGTCGCGGGTGTGGTTGCGGTCGCCAGTCTTGCTGTCGGTAATCGGCGGGATAATCGTAGTCTTGCCGCCGAAATTATCGAAGCTGTACCCGTCCTCGGACGAGATATGGAGCTGTGCAGCGGTGAATTTATCGTCCAGACAGCAGTTCACATTTTCGGGGTCGGGAACGTTGTAATTCACGCCAGTATAAAACAGGTGCATAACGCCGTCTTTTTCGATAGCGCTGCCTGAAAAACAGCCGTCCTTGTCGTCCGTCTTTGTGGGGAAAAGCGCTATATCAAGGTGCTTCCAGTTCGTCAGGTCGCTGCTCACGGCGTGTCCCCAGTGCATTCTTCCCCACCTCGGGGCGTAGGGAAAATGCTGATAGAAAAGATGGTATTCGCCGTTGTAGTATATGAATCCATTGGGGTCGTTTATCCAGCCCCGGGGCGCTTTAAGGTGTAATTCACTCATTTTTTTCCTCCTTAGAAAAGACAAGTTTCGGTTTCATTGTCAAAGAAATGCAGCTTTGAAGGCACAAACACGAAATCAATCGTATCGCCGGCGCGGCTTATCTCGTATTTTGACACTCTTGCAACAGCCGGAGCTCCGCCGAATGTAAATTTCAGCTCATTTGAAGCTGACTATATCGTCTAATCCGCACAGAACTATGCTGCCGTTACTTCTCCCGGATTCTTCAACGATTTTTTCATCGAAACCTGACTCCGAGAACAGATAATAGTAAAATTCAGCCTTATCTTTGTAGTTTGACAGCTTTGCAGTCGTGTCAAGATATTCTGAATATCTGAATGGCTTCCCCTTGAATTTGCATTCACCTACCAGGTACTGGTCAGACTGCTTTGATATTGCAAGAAGGTCGATTTCTGTATCGGCAAGTTCAGTGTCCTGACCTCGTCTTACTGTTGTTCTGCCCCACCATCTGCCCATTTTAGCATATCTGAATGGCAGCTTACCAGCCTTTTGCAATTCTCTGACATATTCGCGGCAGACGTCCTCAAATGGCATCGCTGCAAATTCATGAAGCAGCGGTTCAACCGAGTACTTGTATACTCCGTCCACATCTCCGCCTTCCAGCTCAGACATATTCGTGAACACAAAGGCGTACCAGAAGCGGAAGAAATTATCCGTTATCCGATACAAGCCCTTGTTTGAATTTGCTTTTTTATTTATACTTTCCGAAATGGAAAACTCACGCTCGATAATTCCAAGCTCAATGAGGTTTTTCAGGTACACGCTGGTTTTAGATGTGTCGTCTATAAGCGACTTCATACTGATTTCATTCAGCTTTGTGTTTCCGAGAGCAACAGCCTCAATAATGGAGTTATAAACAGGCGTTTCGCGCAGCTCCTGCCGCAGCATAAATTCTACCTCGCTGTAAAGAGCGCAGCCCTTTGAGAGAATGCTCTTTTTGATATTCTCTTCAAGCGTCCTGTTTCCATCGAATTGGTTCAGATAGTGTGGAATACCGCCAAGAATAGAATAAGCTATCACTTTTTCCTTTGGAGAATAATCCGGGAAAAATTTTGCTGCGTCATAAAACCCCATCTCGGTCATTTTGTATATTCCGGTTGCACGACCATAAAGCGGATTCTTCTCTGCGAGCAGTTCTTTTTCAATAAAGCTCATTGCACTGCCGCAGAGAATGAGCATAATGTTTTCGTCTTTCAGCAGGTCGTCCCAGAGATTCTGCAAAACAGATGGAATGCTCTCATTGCCTTTGCACATATAAGGAAACTCGTCTATTACAACTAGCTTTTTCTTTTC